>JGI24158J21664_10007167_pt1 | contig 14788 bp, 8 predicted proteins | sample Ectturendosymbi3_FD_21664 | JGI IMG/M metagenome (IMG submission 21664) | reverse complement strand
ATTTGGTCACTCAAAGTTAGTAAGACAACAGAAATGTAATTATTAACTGGGTCTCCTATCGCCCCCCAACCGCCCATTTCTGCTTCACCGCCCCCCTAGAGTTTCTCACCGCCTCCAGTGGGGCGTTACCACTCACTTTGGGAACCACTGGTGTAGGGAATGTGGCACAATTGCCCCCCAATTAAATGTGTTGAAAAGTCCTGATTTCAGGACAAACACTAGGGTACTTCAGCACATCGGATATGACCCAGACTTTTGAGCAAACATTTCATCAATTTGCTCACTCCACAACCGTCATTTTTTAGGCTATGCTACCAGTCTTGGGCTTCCAAAGTTCCAAACACAAAAACTGAAGAGTTAGAACTTTAAAAACTTAAAATATTATATTTAAAAATAATAACATAAAGCTAGAACTTTTGAACTCCTTTCAAAAATTAATTTTAACCAGTAAATTGCAGCCCCCCAAAAGGTGCCACCCGGGGCCTTCGGCTCCAAGGGTCCACCCCCTTGCTACGCCACTGGTCAGGAGTAAAGGCGCGTCGAAAGCTGACTTGTGTACCGCGTATAGTTGTTCGTAGACACGCCTGAAAAGTTCATATGACTGTGACGTCAGGACCTTTGAATCTTGGAAATTATAACTATCGTGGAGTTCAAAAGAAGCTCTTCCCACTTTGAAATTTCGGTCACCACTGAACATTCGAACAGAACCGTCGCCAGAAAGTCGTCAATAGGGCGGTTTGAGGGCTTTACGTTCGTGCAGGGGGCTTAATCTTCAAATTTGACAAAAATTCCACTAACTTATAGTGTTTCATATTTGAATTTGGGGGGTCTTGGAGCTTTGTTTGGGGGGATAAGCTCACCAATCCCGGGGCGACGGGACTGCATTAGAACTGTTGTATTGCGATATTCCAAACTGGGGTAATGCGTTCGAATTGTAGCAACTAAATGTCCTCCGTTTGGCATTCGAAAGTTTTCTTGAATACAAGCTACGGTTTTTCAGCATGATTCTGAGTGGCTTACATTTTTGAGGTGCTATATTTAAGAAATTACGCTAATGTGCTAATTTGAGCACCTTGACACAAATGTGTCCTTTCAAGTGACGAAAATATGCATGGGTGTTGGAAGAAATTTTTTCAGGGGGTAACGTCGACATTTTGCTCATCTTTTTCAGGTTTATATCGGTGCAATGCAAATGGACATTCACAAAACCCTTTTCCCTTTCTCAGGGTCGTAGCCATAGACGTAGCCAGGGGGGTCCAAGGGAGATATGGTTCCACCCAAATTTCTAGTATATTTTGCCGTTTTGAACATTGATAGCATATTTTGCAGTTTTGTGAAATACTGTTGCTCGCTTAAAGTCAAAATATTTGCACCTCCAATTTTTAGGCTGTCTACACAACTGGCCGCAACCAACTGATATTTTCGGGATTGGGCAAAACGATTGTAACACGATGTTGTACCTAACAGCCAAACATTGTTTTTTAAAATTCGGGGGTCAGGGTTGCCGCCCCTGGTTGCGGCCCTGCCCTTTCTACACCACAAAGAAAATGCCCCATGTTACAAAAACAGTCACAAAAATGCGCTTCGTTGGCAGCAATGCTTCTTCACACAGTATGAAATTACGTGACATACTGCTATCAGCAGTCACTGTCTTGCTGTATCACCTGCAGAAGATGTCTACGTTCAGCAGTCACATGCGGCAAAACGCCTACTACCGTAACTTGATTGAACTGAACCTTGGAAGATTTGCCGCCATTTTCATTGTTACGCAATAAAAACCGGTGGTAGAACAATCCGCTCCCAAGTTTCTCAACCTGCCTGCTGCCTCTAAGGAGCGGACACGAGTACACTGCAAGCTCATCATCATCGTTGCATGACAACATAACAGTGAACCTGGCTCTTGTGCAATGTCAGTGCCATACCGGTAAACAGACTGTTATTGCAAGAATTATATTGGATTTAACCTACTGACTTCATGTTTTCCAGAAATTTTTGGTTCTTTGTCCCAATTTCCAGTGGGGCAAATGCCCGTTTTGCCACCCTGCGGACGCCCATGAAAATATGGTAACCCTACTATTTCACGTTAGCGTTACACACAAACACAACTCGTTACGCCCCTGGGCTTACCTTTGTTTTTCTACACAAAAAGAATACATTCACAGCTTTTGTTTTTACTTATCGGGTTGCGTGAATAAATTGCTACATTTTGGGTGNTTCTCGCATTGGTTTTAAAAATGGCCATGATAATTCCCACAGCAATTTTGTTCATGCCTCACTTGAGTCAAGTCGGGTATGCCAAAGTTTTGATCGGATGATATCTAGCAGATTTAGTTTTCCTAGAGCTAGAACAAGGTGAAGGTGGTACGTGGTGACAGTACTGGACCCACAATTGTACACGTCTGTGCGATCAGAGAAAGTTTGGAAACTACTTCTCGAAGACACCGACTCCCGAAGCAGGCCTATGAAACTTTCGCGCATATAAAACGTGGATCCTGTTGTCATCCAATTTTTAAGTGACTAATTGACGTATGTAGCTGATAAATGTAAACGCTATAGTCTCTCAACATCTTTGAAAAATTTTTGGTTTTTATGTCATTAAAGGCTATGAAATGCGACCGCGGCAGCATTTTTGTACAATACTTGCACTCAGGTTGTTCCCCGTAAGCGATTAGGTATTTATCTAGCTATTTAGAGTTAGCAAAACAATTTACAAATATGATAAAGACAATATTGTAAATTGGGGAAAGATACACATGCCCTCTAACAGGCGCGTAGCCAGAAATTTTTGATAGGGGGGAAAACAACAACCAAGTCTCAACATTTGAAAATTTAATGCCCCATATTTTTAAAGCATCGTCCATTAAAGGTGCGTTTTTCTGGACCTTTTTTCTGAATAATTATGTTCAGATTTCAGCCGGCAAACAGAAGCTTATCTTCATTAAACTGACGAGTTTTACAAGTTTGTTTTCGGAAAAGTTCCAAGCTCCTACTTACTAAAAACAACAGCAAAGTTCTAAGCTTCTGCTTTGGATGAAAACCACCATTTGCTCGTAGAACTTTTACGCAAAAGCGCTTGTGACAATCTCGATGCCATAAGTACAAGATCTGCAGTATACCTTTTTAAGCCAATAATAAAAGACGTGGATTTTATCCACATCTTGAGCTACTGGTTGATGTATGCAGCTGATAACGTAAAAGCTAGAGTCCCTCGACGTGTTTGAAAACCGTTTGCATTTTATGTCATTAAAACGCTATGAAATACGATGGCTACACGTTTCATCTAAACAAATCTGCACATGTTTGATCCACTCAGTATACAAAGTGTGAAAATGGTTGTATATTTGCGAAAACAAAACCACAATCGATTCTTCCCACGGCTCTGCAGTAAAGTTAGGAAATACTTGTCTCCGCAGCTTAACACAACGGTGGGTTAGTTGATCTAGCCTAGTGGTTCCCAAAGTATGGGTGGAAATCCAAGTAAGGTGAGGCGGCAACAAAAGGTAGCGAAGGGTCAAAAATGGGTAGTGTCAAGGCGATCCAAACCGGAGTTGCATATTTGCAACGCTACCACTGCTTTTCTTTGTCTGTAGCGTAGGTACTTGAGAAAAAATGGATTGCTGGCATTTAAAAAAGCACTTATAGCAACTTACTGCCAAAAGCCACCGAAACAATCATTATTTTTCCACAAGTTATTTAAGGCTTGGGTCGTTGTTTGAGACTTCTTCACCAAACTCAGATTTGGATGGTGCTCAAAAAAGTTTGGGAACAGCTCATATAGCTATTCCAGCGTGAGCGGTTAAAGCCTTTTTGTTTTGTCTTTCTCAGTCATGACTAAGGTCATTTTAAAAAGTCATATTTTTTCTGTGCTCATCAGGAAGCTATGAAACGAATTTTAAAACAAACATTGCACACCTGCGAAGTCTATAACAAGGTTATAACGTCATAAAAAGTCATATTTTGCATATTTTAAACCTAATTCCATAAGCAAACCATTTGAAACAATCTCAAAATATCAGGTGAAAGTACTATATCGCTACGTCTAAGCTGAATCCTGCAAATTGAACCCACTTGGGCACCCTGCGGGCAATCTTCTTTGTATTTAAGCAACCCAAAATCAACCATTGCAACATTTATTCTGTATACGATTGTAAATTTGCTCTATCAATATGTTTCGTAAACAATGTCATAAAGGCACTGCACAGCGAACGTACTAGCAAATCTGCTGTTCTTTTACGAGCACTAAGATAATTTAGTACATGATATAATCTATCAGTTTGTGACACGATAGATTTCGTTCCACTTCTGGATCTACTTCTGCTTCTCTTTCAACGAAGGAGTGTGTCAACTGTCATTTTGCGAAAGAAGTCACCACGCCAAAGGTAAAACTGTCCAGTGCTACAAAGATAAAAGCGATCAGAACCGTCACCAGAAAGTTTTCAATAGGGGGGCTTTGCGTTTGTTTGGGGGAGCTTGACATTATAAAATTAACCAAAATTCCACTTATTTATAGTGTTTCGTGTTTCAATTTGGGGGGGCTTGGAGCTTTGTTTGGGGGGCTAAGCCCACCATAACTAGGCATACCATACGTCCCGTTTTTGCCGGGACAGTCCCGGTTTTACGGCTTTGTCCCGGCGTCCCGGTCAGTCAACCAAAAAGTTAGGCATTCAGTCAGCCAGCATACCCCTTCCTACACGAGTATTATCAGGCTGTGATTGATCTGTATAGCCAAAGTGTTGAACAATGATGTGTGATCTTGTTTTTTCTTGTTTCGTTGTGTTAGATCAGGGTCTCAAACACGCGGGCTGCATGTGGCCCGCGAGGTCGTATCGTGCGCCCCGTGATGCTTTTTGGGAATTTTCAAATAATTAACATTTACATTATTGATGTAATAATTTCTTCACCTTTGTTTAAAGTGTTTGACTAGCGAGTGAACAATTTATTAACGAACGTACTGTACAAACGGCTAGAAATGATTTGCCTATAACCCACCTCCTTCTGCAAAAAACATTTATCATTTTGAAATTTTATTGAATCACTCTGAAAATACTGATAGGCCGATATCATTTTTCTTTATCTAACAGTTTCTTCTTTAGGCTTCGACTTGGTCCATGTCTAAAAATTACTATGCTGAATTAGAATTATCTGTTATTTCAATTAGCCATGGCCGACGCGCAGATATTGACAAGCACTTCGAAATCAAAAATCGCAAATCTTCTGTTGAGGCAGCAATGTCGCCATCTCGTATGGCATACTTCTTCAAAGCTGGTCATTCTGATGAGGATCTACTCTTCCTGCGAAATAAGCTACTTTTGTGTATCACGATGCTATTTACGTCTTTTAGCAGGTCTCATTGCAACCTCTTAGCTACTTTCAAACATTTTTGAACCTAAATTTGCTATTGTATCAACACAATGTGAATCAATAATTGTTGATTGCATTACCCCGATGATTGCTGCTGAACTACGCCAAGAATTAGATAAAGCGAATTTTGTTTTCCTTACTATTGATGATTCGAACTGAAAAGAGCAGGGACGCCGGAGAGCGGGGAAATTGGCCCCTGACCTTTCATATTGAGACAACGAGGGCGGAGGTGCCTTTTTGTAGAAGTATCATAGGTAATTTCATCGTTATCAAGATCAACTCGAAACATATTTATTCCAGCTATTTGCACACCCAGAAAATTCAGAGTAATTTTTTATAATTTATCTGTTATTATTTTTAAGTCAACATTGTTGCTAAACAGAAACAAGCATTATTGGTAATGATTTTTTTATTTTTTAAAGTTTTCATTGCTCTCAACTCTTATATTGCCCCCCTGCCTTACCCAGTCCTGTCGCCACAGGAGGGCTTTGGTGGGCTTAGCCCCCTCCAAACAAAGCTCTAAGCCCCCATATTGAAATATGAAACACTATAAATCTGTGGAATATTTGTCAAATTTAAATGTGAAGCCCCCCCTACACAAATATAAAGCCCCCCGCACAAACGGAAAGCCCTATTGACGACTTTCTGGGGATGGTTCTGGCCCGACCGCTGTTCCGGCATCCTTGGAAAAGAGGGCAAAGTTGTTCGTTGTGGTTCGCTGCTTTGTACCTGATGTCGGTGTGAAAGTGGAGCTCTCATAATTTAAATCGCATCAGGTGAAACTCCTGCAATACTTAGCGAAAATAGCTACATATTCCAAGCAAGATATGAACTACATTTGTCTAATAAGGCTCGTTGTTCTGAAGTGTCCCGGTTTTCAATCACGAAAGTATGGTATGCCTAACCATAGCCCCCCCGTGGCGACGGGACTGAAAGCAATTAGAAAACAATTATGATGAATTTGCAGGCGCAAGGACTGAGGAACTCTATTGCCAAGCGTTCTGTTGCACGAGAAGCGCTTTTTTGTTGAACAGCATGTAGCAACAGGGAAGCGCTGGAAAAGAATTGAAAATAGAAATAGCTTTTGGTCATATAAAGTCATATTTTCTGAAAAATGAAGTAAATTATCAAGTTTTTAGGTCATAAAAATGGCCCTAGTCATGACTATATCCATGTTTTTCAAAGTCTATAATGATAAGATCCTCTGAATCTGTCAAAATTCCGAACGTTAGAGCATTTTAAAAAATTATTTCCGGACACAAACAACACCGCAATTCCGGACATTTCTGGGAAATGCCGGACATATGGCAACCCTAGCTTAATCCTCAAGTGAATGTCAGCCATTATGTGAATTTTTAAGCATTTACACTATACACAACCATGGGCGTTGGGAGGGGGCAGAAATCCCTCCCTAAATTTGAAAATTTGACATTTTTTTAGCAAAAAAACGTTGTCGTCTTATTTTGGAGTTAGAAAATGAAATTTCACCATTTTTTGCTCCCCCCCGAAAATCCACTTTGGCCTCCCTGGAAAAAATCTTTCGGAGGCCCATGTACACAAGGTTTGATTAATCATGGATATTTGGTAAACCATAGGCCTTCTACTTCGATCAAGTTCGACTACAAGTGGAAGTGGGATAGGTTCCTTAAGCAGTTGCGTTGATTTGCTTTGACATATTTCTTTGGCTCACACATCAAAAGCTTCATAGCCTAAAATAAGAAATTTTCACTGGGCGGCAATCACGAAAGCGACTGGAAATTCGAGTTGGCTGTGAAAACTGTAGTACTTCCGGGGATGACCAAGCGAGGTTATATATTCGTCCAACTGTGAGGAGAAAAATCATCATAAGCGGCACGGTTTTCCTATACCTTCATGACAATTTCCTACCGACTGACAANTTGTCTGACGGCAAGGCAGATTTGTAGAAAACGTAGTTTGTGAATNTCATTAGTTTTTGTCATTTGGAAATAGAAGCATGTCCTGCGGACACCCCATTTGATTTCTACGCAGGGGCGAGGTTAGATGGCGCGCGGGCAAAAAGCAAGTTTGGCGCCCCTATGTTCGAACCTGAGGTATTTCAGAAGCAAATCTGCTGTACCGAAGAAAGTACTTGTGACATTGTTGGGACTTTTCGGCGCCCCTCACAGTCATTCGGCACCTGTAGAATTGTGTCCCCTTGCTCCATCGTTACGTTCCTTTTTCCACATGACAGGAATCAGTCCGAGAAACTATAAAAAAGCTGCAAGATTGAAGCCTACCGATTTTCCTGTAAATTTCATGCTTTGTTTGCTCTTTGGTCCAGCTGACTTGATAGTCTGATGGTCTTTCAAGTGGATCACACAGTTATACATTTTTTGGTTTTGCGTTAATGTCGTGAAAACCTAGTAATAAAACCTTTTCTTTCACTGAATTTTATTCGTTTAGTTTAGCATAATCGTTGCGGAATTTCACACATTGCTTTCTCTTTGGAGAAAGGTTTTGACATAGTGGCATTGTTTGTATAGTATGTTTCTCAGTCTTTTATTCTTCGTGGTAAGAAACTTACAAACTGTGCGTCTGGAATCATAATTGGCAGCTCCTGTGCCATTGACAACTATGAGGAGTTTTTGAGTTAAGCCCTACGGTTTACCTTGGCAGCTCATTCTGCAAGCATGCTGTGAGGACAAGAAAGCAAACAGCACTGATCAATATTATTAAGTACTGATCCTCTCCTCAACGTCTTTAGCCCTCATACAACTTGGCAGTAACTGCGTCGCTTAGGCTACTTCAAATGTCTCGCTCCTTGCAAAATCCCACTGCGTTTTCAGCGTATTCTTCAACGCCAGTGGCGTGACTGACGAGGGGACAGAGGGGCGGATCGCCCCCTGGCAAGCTAAATGTAAAAACCGGACCCCGCTTAGCTTATATTTCGGTTGTAGTATTTTTTGTTTTCAATAGGTTTTTTTTGTGGTTTTCGGAACATTTTTAGGTGATTTAGGGTTTTAGTATAGCCATCCACATCCGGATTCACCCTAATTTCTCAAGAGTTTTTCTCAGCGTTGGCTTGTGGGACCCTAGAGTGACCAATGGGCTCGTTTCAGCTAAGTTTCCCCTGGCGCAAGCCTCCAATTTCGCCACTGCTCAGCGCTCTCCTTTCAAAAAATTTCAGCTACCAAGCAGGGGAGTAACTTGGGGGGCAAGGGGGCACAATTCCCCGGGCGCCGAATGACAGCGAGGGAGGTAAAAAGTCCCAACAATGTCACAGCTATTTTATTCAATTCAGGACATTAGCTTCCGAAAGGCGTCAGATTAAAAAATAGGGGCGCCAAACTTGCTTCTTGCCCCTGGCGCCTTATAATCTCGTTATGCCTTGCTACCAAGTTTTGACCTGGAAGCGGAAATCGGATATGAGACACGTTGAAAGCATAGGAAATGAATGGCAGAAAACGGCGTTAACGCTTATGCATCCATTTCTCATGTGTTTTGCAAGATATCGCAGTTAACTGAAGATGGACAATGCTCTTTGTTGGATCACCAAACTTTTATTATCAAAGTGTCGGTCTCAGTTTATAGAAGTGGAATGATTCATTGATAGTAAGAGTTCTTTTTCATGACAAAGCGTTTGGAAAAGAAACTTGTAGTTACATCTGTATTTCCTAGTTTCTATAAAAATCAAGCAAAATCACGGAATGGAACAGTTCGGCGACGCCCTTTCAGCGATGAACGTTTCGGCGATAAATCAGGTAATAAGACATGACACTTTTGATGGGAGCGTTTTTTTATGTACTTTTAAAAAAAGTTTTATGTTTAGCTGTAGGATTTAGGTTTAGGGCTTTGGTTTGTTAGGTTAAACAAACATCCTTTATAGTCTAATCTTTCAAGTATTTCGAAAACGCACTTTTTTTCGTATAAAGCATTTGCGACCACCATCGCCGAAACGTCCCGTCGCCGAACTGTCCAAGACCCGTAAAATTACATATTTTTCTGTAAGTTTAAGTTATAAAAGAAGTTTTGAAAAGACAAGATAGAGTCTTGTGTCTTTTTTAGATGTTTAAGCCTGAAAAGTTTCATGTAGAAATGACTGAGCCGAGTGGCATCACTGGGAATGAGCGATGCCTAGTTTACATTATGGTAGCTTTCAACAAAATGCACAAAAGTATTTTTTGTTTAAGCTGCTTGTGAGACATTTTGCGCTCAAAGACTGAAACAAATGCAACTTGCTACTGACTGCTTTTGTGCACAATCAAACTGACAGCATCTCTGGCCTCTTTCTTGATTTAACATGATCCGGTAATAATCGAAGCTAATAACTGCAGACAGTCAGTGCTCTTTGTTGCATCACCGAACACATAATGTCAAAGTGTCCGTCTCAGTTCGAACGAATGTGTGACTTCTGAACTGAGACAAGCAGGCCTACACAGACTTTCAGGTATAGGCTAACCACAAAATTTGGTAAAGTTCTGAAGCGCTGTACAAACTTTAGTGCCGGCATCACGTAAAAGTAAATCAACGATTTGCCTTCCCGCAAAGCAAATCACACTTTTCATGAAAGATAAGGTATGAACCAGGGCTGTGGAGCCGGGACTCAAATATCAGGCTTCGGCTCCAGCTCCAGGCATTCACTTTTTTGGCACCAGCACCAAAGGCGTATCCAGGGTCGCCCAGGGGGCCATGGACTCTCTAAATTTTTAGCATATGTAGTCATTTTGTTCTTTGAGAGGCGGTATCCCAAACAAAATAGTGCTATTCGCCTAAAATCAAACATTTTGGCCACCACAAATTTTTTTGCCCCCCAAAAAATTTTGGGCTGGCTGCGCCACTGTCTAGCACTGGATCCGGCTCCAGAATGATTTGGTCCACTGGAAACTGAAAACCATTGTATTATTTGCACAACTCGCTTTCCCCACAAACTAGGGTTGTTGAATCGGAACACGGATATCAGCTCCAGCTCCTCCCCTAACAGTTTTTGGCTCCGGCTGCAGCTTTGGCCATCCAAAATTGCTTGGGCTCCGGCTCCAGGCTCCGGCTCTACAGCCCTGGTATGAACCACTGCTCCAGAATTAAATCAAAGATTCAAAGTTAGTGAGCTTGATTACTGAATGTTTAATTACAGGGTGAGTAAGGTTTAAACAATTCCGGTTCTCACCATTTTGCGTTACATTGTAAAAACAATTCAACACTACGGTTTGGATCAATATTCCAATAAAGGAGCATTTCACCATTAAAATCGTAACCTATGATAAGATGTCAAAGAATCAAAAACAATTATAGTTATGTGTAGGTTTGATCTAAACTGCTAGCAAAAACCTAAAACTCGGTGTTATGAATCTTGCTAACTTACGTAAAACTTACGAACTGAACAGCATTTGTTTAATTTAGAGCATGCCTTCTCCAGTAGGTGTTGTAACTATTCATAGTTATGTTTCAATGAAATCAAAAGCAGAAAAATGCTGAAACATCGAAACTATCCGTTAGATGCTTTTGTGAGCTGCAGAGAGTTGGTAAACGATGGCTTTATGTTGGAACAAAAATGGTGGGATGATTTGTTGCAAGTCACAACAACGGTGTTAGCTTGGATCTTCTTGCAGAGCAGTTGGTGGCTAAACGCGGCGAACATTACCATGGATATAGCGTGTTGAAGCATGCAGTGTGAAAGTGGAAGCAATTGAAGGAGGAAGGAAGCAATTGCAGGCACCAATCCTCACTGAACTGGAAATATTTCATAAAACAAGTCGTCTAAATCGGATTCTATTTCAATAGGAGCTGATGATGCCTACTTAATAGGCGAAATATATACTCTGTAAGCAGGCGCAGATTTACCATTAGGCTAAAAAGGCTTAAGCCTGGGGCTCCGATTTCGCGGGGCCCCAAAATGTTGGGAGTGAGGAGAATTTCTAGCACTTCTGTAAGAAATTATATTTGTGGTTTTGTTTTGGTTCAACGCACGTTTTTCTACTACGCCGCTAACAAAAGATCTCTAGAACAGGCTTTCACAACTCAGACAGTTTCAAGGGCCAAATTATCAACATAAATTTGCCGCGGGTCGCAGATGTCTATTTCATTTCGATGTGGAGATTTCGTTGTAGTAGGAAGATATTNTNGAACGGCAATTAGTTATTTAAGGTCCAGCGTTTGCAACATNTTCTACAACTGAGTGGGCCGCAAGAAAAGCTTTAGCGGGCCGCAAGAAAAGCTTTCACTGGCCATATGTTGTGCAGGCCTGCTATAAAAGAATGAGCGCGAAGGAGTGAAGTGAATCAGTGTTGCTAACTATTCTTACAACAGATATACCAAATCTTGTCTAAAAATGCACCAAACATACACCAAATTTTTCTGCAACAAAAAACTTAAAATTTAATGCTGCTTTTTTCCATACTTGATACTTCTTCACTTAGATCAGGGGCCTCCAAACTACGGCCCGCGGGCCAAATGCGGCACGTGAATCCGTTTTGCGAATGATGACAAAATAATGTTGAAAAAAAGTGAGAAATGTGTTTACGAAAAATTTGTTGATTTGGTAGAATATAACATATCCCGAAACAATCACACTGCGTAAAATGTCCGGCCCGCGATATATTTTTTATTAGCTTATGTGGCCCTCGGACAAAAAACTTTGGAGACCCGTGACTTAGATCAGGGGTCACCAACCTTTTTGAAACTGCGAGTTACTTCTTGTGTACCGATTGATGCTAAGGGCTACTAGTTTGATGCAAACTTATGAAATAAAAAGTTTGCTCAATTTACCTTCAGCTATTTTAGTATTGATATTCGTTAATGTGGAGACATTGATCATTTTAGAACAGGCACGCGGGCGACTTACATGGTCCTTGCGGGCCACTTGATGCCCGCAGGCACCACGTTGGTGACCCCTGACTTAGGTGATCAACAGTTGCTGTTGTACAGAGGCACCAAAAAGAAGCTGCAACCTCAATTTCTCTTTTCTTAACTTTAACACAGTGACAGCTTTATTAACTACAGGAGTTAATAAAGGAGATTCAACTTTCCAACACTAAAACTGCATAGTTTTTACTATTTTTGTGACCCGCTTCATTGTTCTGCTTTATAATAGCTGATTTGCGGTTTCTACCTAATATTTTGCACTGTTTGCAAAAGGGATACACAGAACCAGCAGAATCCTGCTTTGCAAGCCATGCAAACTCTATAAGTCACTCTTCTCTAAATCTTATGACACTCTCTTACGCAACTTTCCAACCTTTGAACACATTGGCTAACTAAAAATGCGTACCAAGAGCTATGCTCAGTTTTTTCAGAACTTTCCAGCTCTCTTCCACTCTCACACTCCGCTTTCCGAAACTCGCATGGTATGCAAATTCACATAACTTTTTCTATATGGCTTTAACAGCACAATGTTTCTCTGTTTACGCTTTGCATGCAAAATGACGAATTTAAAGTCTTAATTAAACCCTCTAACAAAAATACACCAAATTTTTCACATATACCAAATCAAAAATTTACATACCAAGCACTTTCAAAATATACCAAAATTGGAATACATATATACCAGTTGGCAACACTGAACTGAATGACGATGAGCATTCTCTTTTTATTGCGTTGAGAATTGGTGATTGTTGCGTGTAACGTGTGGAACTAAACGCCTGAATCCATTTATTAGATTACAAGAGGCCAGTGAAGTACTCAATAAATATATAATGTGAGTGTGGTCAGATAACTTTACCGAGGCTTTTTTCGTTAGTTTCATAGTGACTGTTTTTGTTCTTGATATCAAGGGAATTCAGAATAAATTAATATGTTTATGAAGTGGAACAGCTTGTTCAGTGAATGTAACGAGCACGTGTACTGAAGTCAGGCCCGTCGCCAGGATTTAGCAGCAAGGGGGGCCAAAAACCAGAAGGAGGGGCCAAAAACCAGTAGGGGGGTCACATTTTTAGAATATGGTATTGGATGTATGAAGCAACCGGTGGGCCAAACATGAAATGGGGGGCACGTATTTCAAATGGGGGGCGGGCACCACTGGCCCCCCTCTGGCGACGGCCCTGACTGACGTCATGCTAATTTGTATGACATAAGTCGTCGCAAACCTTCCAGAAGGGCCCCCAATTGAAAATAGCCTCGGGCCCCGAAAATGAAAATTCGCGTCTGTCTGTACGATCTTTAGTGTCTGATTCTTTGCTGGAAAAGGATTTCTTTCGATAGACAGTCGTCTAAATCAGGAGCGCCTCCAGGTCAGCAGCGTCACTCGGGCTAATCACGCGATGATGCTGACTTTCAGTCACAGTCTGCGACTGGCACTGCATGCAACTGTTCGTCACGTTCATGGCTTGCATCACCGAAATTTTCATTCTGAAATTTTCATTGGCTGGTACTATAGTTGGTCTGTGACGTCATTTACGTAAAATAAATCAGAAATTATCATGAGAACTCATGCATTGTTGCGTAGCCTACGTCACAGAACAATGATAAGCCAGTTATCAGTAGGGCAACCAAAAGTCAATAAAGTTAAAATTTTTCTGCCTTGTTCAAAGCCTTTGAAAGGTCCACAAACCAAATTTCACGCTCATACCATGAGGGAATACCAAGTTATTAGGTAAAAAAAAGTCAAAATTTATCGTTGGGTCAAACTTCTCTTGCAACACAGTTTTTTTTCTATTCATCGATATTTTATTGAAACTACAACAGATATTGATAAGCTTTTGCCAGTTTTGTTGCAATTCTGTAAGAATAAGGGGTTGCTGCGATTTCTGACGTAATAATGTAGTTTTGCCCACTGCTGGACGATTGCATAGGATGTAGGATAAACGTGGTAAGGCAAGAAACGTGATCTTACAGTATTTGGTTTGGTAAATGCTCAATCCATTATGCATGTAGTACAAGGGCGTACGCAAGGGTGGGGATTTGAGGTTAAAACCCTCTTGAGTTTGATATGTTACAATAACTTTATTGCCTGCGCAAAGGAGGTCAGTTGTATTCGTATAACATTTGCTTGTAAATTTGTCGACTTAATGCAAAAACTGCAATTGTAAATTGATCTGACGTAGTGATGAGTGCGTTTTACTCCCGTGTTTTAACATTCATCCTGACATTTTTGTAGTTACAGTGGCGTGCAGAGGTCTGATGATGTCCGGGGCGACTGCTTGATTGGATGCCCCCTTACCAAATTCTAGTATTGAGCAGTGGCGTATGGTGGTCATTGTTACTGGTATAAGCTGTTTGTGACGTCACAATATGACGTCATATTCACATTTGCAAACCAACGTTTTGGCGAACTTTGTTGACACAAGATGCATATTCAGGGACCCCGGAGCAGCGGTAGGGCAGGGGAGCAGTAAAACAGTTGAGGGCAATGGAAGCTTATAAAAAACAAAAAAAAAACGTTACCAAATATGTTTGTTTCTGTTCATCAACAATGTTGACCTCAAAAATAATAACAGAAATTATAGAAAATCATTCTGAATTTTCTGGGTGCTCG
>JGI24158J21664_10007165_pt1 | contig 14790 bp, 9 predicted proteins | sample Ectturendosymbi3_FD_21664 | JGI IMG/M metagenome (IMG submission 21664) | reverse complement strand
TATCATAATATACCTGGCTATGGCTGCCAACGAAGCCCACTTTTGCGACTGTTGCCATAACATGGGGCATTTTCTTTGTGGTGAAGAAAGGGTGAAGTGTTTTGTGAACATCCATTTGCATTGCATCTATGGCAACCTAAAAAGGGTAAGGAACAGGCCGACGTTGTCCCCCCTGGAAAAAATTATTTTGACGCCCATTGTATTCACTGACACATGCATGCAAATAACTGGAAATGAATAATATATAATCATATTTTCCCTTCAATTGCTAACATTAAATGTACCCCTCCCAATAGGTAAATGTAACCCAAGGGGTACATGTACCCCAGTTTGGGAACCCCTGTCTCAGACTGTCTTAGAGCGTTCGTTCACTCTCACAAAAGTTAAGGTTTTTCTTTTCCAGCCACAAGGATCGGCGCCGATTTTTGACAAAATCCAAGCAAGACAGAGTTAAAAACATTCTGCGACTCCGCAGCAACAACAGCGACATGCGGTGTTTATTTATTGCTGAATGTTGGCGAAACATCGCGGGCGTTGGGTATCGAAGCCGTTTCTCGCACAACTCTGTCAGATACTGCATCTGTACTTTTACTGTTTGCACAACAGAAATAACATCGTGCATGTCGCGATATACCTTAACGATGGTTTTGTTCAATCCACGTGATGTTGAGTGAAAACAAAAGTCAAACTCAGCTTCCCAAGGTTTGCTTCGGTTGATTGGCAGCAAATGACCTTCAGTGGTGAACAAAACGGACATTGACGAAGGTCGGTGGAGAGGGTTCTCGAAATCAAAGAGCTGAGACAAAATCGAGTAACATCAGTGAGGTTATGGAGGGGTTGGGGAGACGTGCAGCAACACAGTGACAGAAACATCTGATATGACTACAATGGGGTTTTAATGTTTTCTGCACTGGCGCTGTTTAACTTCAAAGACATTATTTCTCGCCGGATGAACTTTACAAAACGCAAACGTACAGGCTTGCGCGAAAAAACAACTTTTCAAAAAAATAAATAGAAACCGTGTCTGATTTAAGAAAACACGCATTTACATATATTTGTTGTAACTTTGATCTCAAATAACTCCGATAGGCACAGACACGCATTGATTAATTCGAGTCAAACTTGGCGCTTCTCAGCGAGAACAACGGAAGGTGCGCAGGGTGAGCTTCGGGCTGATATCAAGATATGAACCCTGATAATCGTGCAGAGATGGATGAAGGTTGAAGATATGCTCTTGTAGCTTGTCAAATTTTAAAGGTTTCATTGGGATTTTAACGCGCGTTCCCTTTGTTGTTAGCAGGATTTCTTGCAACGGTGGAGGTAAAACCTAATGTCAGCCATATATACCAACTAGCAAAAGAAACGCTTACCAGAGAACTACATGCGAGCGCTCGTTGACAAAACGGAATTCAATTCCACTGAAAATAGATTGTGAAATCAAAGACACAGGACTCTAGCAAAACAGTTATAATCTAAGCAAATAATAATTTTTTATACCAAATAAAGATATTTGCACGTTTCGCTGAGGAAGAACGACTCCATTCGATCCTCTTGTGATTTGTCCAGCACGTTGTGCAGGGAAGCGTAACCGCAGCTCGTTCGGGCGTGACGATCAAGAGCTTGCAGTATCTCGCGACCGACGTGAAGGTAAAAAGGATTTTTCGTTGCCTGCGACACAAGCGAAACATGACAGTCATATACACGACTGAGCAATTTCCGAGGCCCTGCTGACTTCAAAACGAATGAGGATACAAATTCTTTTTGCGATACTTTTGAGACCGAACGGGAAAAGGCGTTGATATCACAACGCGAGCTTCTTTTGGGTTTTCGGCGCTGCCCGACAACAGCAGAGCTCTGTCGGATGAAGAGAGAGACGGATAGCGCTTGGGCATACTTTTGTTTACTGGGCTCCGCGATCAAGTTGCAAAGCGCATTAACATTCGTATGCTTTCATAAGGAACTACCACTAGTCAACGAAGCAGCTCGCCTCACAATAGCGCCAACAAAGTCCAGTTTATTCTTTAAAAACAGATTTTTTTATAATACCAGTACAGCATTAGGCAATGAAGGCAGTAAGGTCTTGACGAGATTGACCAAATGCTTTATTGTTCAGTTAACACTTAACAACCGAACCTTCCTTCCATGAACAATCTGGTAAAACCTTGATTAAAAAAACTTGCAACAACCGTTATATTGACGCGTGAATTAGACACTAAATATATAGAACTAACAAACTCATCGAAATGGTTAGGTGAATCAGAAACTATTTAGAAAGCTCTTGAATAATTTTAAGAATTGGTTAACGGAAGGGAATGTACTGTAGAAACAAGAATTCTAGATTCAAACCACTATTCACTTTCATCGATTTACACATAAGCATTCCAGTTACTACTAGATTAAAGCAGAGAATGCGCCGCAAAATAAAAATATTTTTATATCTTACATATTGTTACAAAACAGACGAAAGCGCGCAGTAAAATAAAATTCCTGGCTAAAATATCGTTTTTTAGATTTAATCAGCTTTTTAAAAACTTTGAAAATTATGAGTTTCGCGCCTATGTTGCAAAATATGAGAAAATAGTTCCTACTCTGTAGAGTAGATATGTGCTTTCGATGAACTCCGGTCGCAAAGGATAGAAGCGGACGTCGGGTGCCTTCATGTGCCAGTTAAATCGCTCCGGAAGGGCTTCAAACTTCTTCCATATTGCGTAGAAAAGGGCGTGGCAACATATTGCTTCCTCGACATCACCGTTCAGTACCTGATCAAACCAAACAGAAGTATTTACAATCTTTAGAATCAATAGCATGAAAAACAGATCAAACTGGTCACACGTGAAAAGAAATAACCAACACAGTACAACGCTTTACGAAAGGCTGCATAAACTTTGACGATTTTGGTTCTTGTCAATAAACTGAACGCAGTCACAGATGCCTGGACGGTTGCGGATAACCGTGTTTTCGTTCTGCAAAGCGTAACGCTGACATTTGCGGAATTGACAATGATCCGTGTGTGGGTGGGTGGACGTTGAAAGAATGCGACCCGCGGAAAAAAATAATTGGCAAAACCGGTCCAGGTTTTAAAGGTTGTTGTTCATGCCTAACGTGCTTCATTCATGCGGAGTTGTATCATTCGTGATATTCAACTGACGTTTGTCTACGAAAAGTTCTCAAAACTTTGTGTATGAGGCTACGGTTCCTTTTGGGTTCTATGTGAACCTCTATTAACGCTTAACGATTCTGTGGAAAAAACATGTTACATTCTTTAATTTTGCCCAGTTGCTGATGTAATACCTGGAGCAGCGAGCAAACGCAACTCACTTTTATGATAAGATGCGAACCAATATAGCAATAAATACGGTTGCAAACACTATGGTTTAAACAAAAACTTAAGAAACAGAGACCTGTGTTGGAAATGAACACCTACCAACAATCCTGGCAGAAATGCTTGCAACGAGTCCACCCAAGTATTGATTATCGTTCCACTGGTCAGATCCACATTTACATATATTGGAGGATCGCCAAGACCGCTGTTGCAATGCTTACGCCTGAAAATTGAAAGTTAAACTAAGTAACTGCAGCAATTTGACAACGAAACTGGCTTGCTGCGGTTGAAATAAAAGACAACCCAAGAAAAATCAAAGTTGGATTCGAGCAGAGTGGGTGATGGTTGTGCTGTACCTGGGCACGACAAACACCCAGCGAACTACAGATCTGAATTGCAATGTCGATCTTTGGGTTGTAGTAGCCACTGTTAATCATGGAGAGACTGCACTATTTTGTACCTGAAGCAGTCTGTTCCCTTTAAGCCACAGTTACAAGCAGACACCGTAGTTAATGTCATCAGTCGCGAATACATGCTCACAAGATATCACTTAAATGCTAACGATTCAAATCGAAGTTGGCACTAAGTTGTTTTCACCACTCTGATGTCAGCGACTGCTTTAAAATCCGGTAGTTTTACTTAGCCTGTCGCGTTTTACCTAAAAACAGATTTTCAGCCATTAAATCCGGGTTAAATGGGCAAATGACATTTATCATGCCAAACTTGGTAGTTGCAAAATTTTTAAACCCAAACAAGCTATTTAATATTCATTTGCAAGTACGAGTATGTCTTGCACATAAAAAGATACATATCAGTAAACCGTTATTTAGCTTACAGTTAGTTTCTTATGAAAATGATTACTTGTATCAAAAATAGCAATGTGGCGCTGGTTTTCTTTGTTATGAAATCTTGCGGGAAGGGTTCATTATTACGATTCCTATCTATATATGTATGAAGCAGCAACCCAGCAGAGTAGATGTGGAAGCAACTGATAGTAAGGAAAATGCTCAAGAACCTAGTGATTTTATCCAAACACTACCAGGGCAATTGCCTCAACCCTGCCTGATGTAACTTAGCAACACGAAGCATAAGACCGCATTACTTATTGCGAGCAAATTTCCGTCAACAACTGCCATCCGCAGTTTGCTGGGCAGCACCTTGACCAAACGGAGTGGCATGCACAAGCAATTACAACTGTTGAATTAACCTACACGAAGCATTGCTTCATGCACAAATACACCATTCACAGACCTACTATAAACTGACGACTATCAAACAGGATTTCTCAAAATACAATTCATGAAGGCATGTGGATCTGATTGGGCATTAAGTGCAAAAATGTACGACATAACGAATTTGGATGCCATGGATTTGTTCGGACAGGTGAAAGTTGAGGTCCTGAATAAAGTGTTTGGCACGATTGTAAGCGCTTTAAGTTCTAATGAGGCGCGCAGCAGAGCGTAAGTAATATTAATTGTCAGATAAGAGGGATATTCTAGCTTGAATGCCATTATTATATACTCACAGTATGTATTAGACACAAGAAGTCAGGGCCATGGTGTAGTGACGAGAGCTTTCCGAATGTTCAGGTTGTTTTTGGTGACAGTAAACGGGTTACCAATTTTCATTGGACCTCTCGCAGCTGTGGTCCTCCTCTTTGGGAGACTCGGGATGCATTAGCCACGACTTTGCAGAGGGCAGACATCAGGCACGCACATGATATAACGCACTTTGTATTACTAGTCTCGTGGGAATTCCCTGGAATGGGACCTCACAAGTTGCCATGGGATGAAATAGAACATATTAAAGTGTCGCATTGTCAAGCCTGCAAACACAACCCAGCGAAATTTGGTCAAAGCTCAAGGTTGGTGAAAGCTCTGAAGGATTTTATTCGAGTCAGAACAAAACGCCGGGATGCTGAAAAAGAACCCGGTTGTCTTGCGTATGCTTCAACAGCTGGTTCGTTTTCTTTTAAGGTTTGAACTCGATGTGCGAATTGTAGTCGAACATGGAGTCGTGATGGAGTCAGATGCGGACAGACTAAATTGGAAGTTAGTTCTGCAGGATGATCAACAGAGTTGCGTAGTACGTACCAGGTCGGAACTGGTATCCATATCTAAAGATTGTTCAGATTCACAAGGAGAAAGGCGTAACGGTGGCAGTACGAACACACTTGTAACGACATTTTACACCCGAGTTGCCCTTAAACATAGAAAAGAGAGGGCATTTGCTCTGCAGCAGTTCGCAGCGTACGCCGAAAAAACGCCACCTATCCATTTTCAAAGGTTTTGTACTTGGGTTACGCACAGCTCGCAAGAGCAACGGAATTTTACTAAACGCTCGTGAAAAGACGGATATTCCGAGCTTGTTGACTTATCTGCGTGGGTGTCAGGTAAAAGCGCTGCCGAAGTTCACGTTCGTATGAAAATGGCGAACTTGCCATAAACCCTATACCTGGCCCCTGGACCAACTTCAGTTCTGCCACGGCCACAAAAGCAACAGTTGGAAATGGAGTGTCAGTGCAGTTGCAAAAGATAAGCTGTCGAGGGAGGAAATTACGTACAGGATTATCGTTCCACTGGTTGCTGTTGCGTTGGACGGTTCTCAAAAGTGTGGCTGTTATCACGCTGATCCTGAGCCCTGGGCATGACGTTAATCTTGAACCGGTGATGTAGTTGTGCTTCGGGAGTTTTGCCGTATCTGGTATACTGTTTAGTTAACACTATTCCCAGGTCCACTCTGGCTCGAAGCTTGGTGAAACCTGACAGATAAGCATCAAACAGTCTCTTTAAAAGGGAAGACGGAGTTTTTCAGCCAAGTATTCAGTCTAGGCACGGGGAACGGACGGGCAGGTGACAAAAATATAGGCTACTCCTTCCCTTGGGACTCTCTGGAGGACATAAATTGCGATGTATTGATTTCTGGGCTCCTCAGTGACCCCAACCTTGCTGGGCTTGCTTTGGAAATTTTTCAAAGCGATCGTTCTCTCTCGCGTAGGTTGTACCACATACCTAGCACGTTGACTGAAGTTTTCTATTAGTTTTTCTCACTTCATTTGCTACATTTTCAGACGTGTATCGCAATAGCATAAACACGATTCCTTCTCTTTGAATCCCCGTACTGTCTAGTACAGTATCGCATGAGCTTTCTATGTTAATTTGCGGTGGATATCAGAGAACGAAGTCTTGCAATTCGCGGTAAGCACCACAAATAGCATAGTATTATATATAATCTTGTGGTTCTTAATAAACTGCTCTTCGTTAGCATCTTATCAACCTCATGTTTAATATTTAATTCGGGATTATCTTGGAGGAGAGCTGCAGTTTTCTTGTTTTCCAGTTGCAACGCTTACCGACAAGATTTGCTATATACAGGGTCATATCAGTAGCAGTTTACATCAGATATTACATGCAGTGTATCTCAAATGTTGCTTGAATGTGCTGCTGCACTTCCTTTGTCGATATCATACTGAACTTCTATCAGATGCATTATTCATGACGAATGTAAACGAACACAAAACAAAGTCGGTAAGAGATTAGAATCCACGTCAAAACAAGGGCACACTTTTAGTAAAACCGTGCCAATCGAAAGAAACACACCCACGGGACTGGAAAAACAATACGAAAGCAGCACTAACGACTCACCCTCTTCGCATATGCGCTTTCACACTTTGCCAGGCTTCTGTAAACATCTCCAGATCGCGGCGATCCCCGAAAAGAATATAGGACTACAAAAATAAAAGTGTCTGTGCAGACGATTTGCAAATATGGTAGGATAAAACTATTTCGGCGTTAACTTAGTTTAACAGTAATTTTTCCAATACCTCATAATTTAATTATAATTAGAAAGGCATTATCAGCTCTCAGTAAAATGCATGTAAGTGAAACTGACTGAAAACGACCGTCCACACTAAAAATATTACATTATAAGCGCACTGTTGAAAATCCAGCTTCGCACTCACTCTGGAGCAGAAATGGACTATTACAATAAAGGAAACAAACATGCAAACCAGGCAACGCATATTGAAGAAAAAACAACATTGTAGTGAAAAGTACGTAAACAGGTTAACTTGCTTGCACAAATCCATTGACAAAACCACGCGGTTGATTGGTCAGGGTTTACATAATAAGCCGACGCAGCGAATGTAGTCATTTTTAAACCTTCGTTTACAGCAAAGCAAGACAAACATAACTTAAACACCGACATAACAGGCAGCAAGCAAGCAATGAAGCTGGTGCACTTGAACGTATGGAGTAGTACACTTGAAAATGCACTTTATGGCAAACTCTACGCGATTTTCGCTGATTCACTATCTGGCTGAGTCATGAATAATTTTAGAACGACACGTCAGCAACGTGTCATAATCCCGTCAAAGCAACTGTTTTCCGCAGGCTTTCCAATGATCAATTCACAAATACAACCGTGACCGTGGTTAAAACGAGCTTTCACGGTAAGATCGGTCGTCCTGAAGCCTGATCGAACGCAAGGTGGACAAACAATCCCTTCAAGTAAAAACCGGAACACAAAACATTGCCTTGGTGGCAAACTGCCGCAGCACAACTTTTTGATTCCATAACCTACGGTTATGTAAAAGCTAGGAGTCCTTAATAAAAAAACTATTTCTTCAAAAAACGGTGAACCTGTCCAACCTTCTATTTTCTTCTTTTTGTCGCTAAATTGTGTTGATCTACATGTTTGGTTCAACTACTGCACACCCGAACAAAAACTTGGTCTTGTTCTTCCACGCACACATTCGGAGCGAGCTAATCGATCTTTCTATTTTGACTTTCGAAGACCAGCTTACCCGCTTGGCCAGATATGCTCCTGCCGACTACTACTGCTGGGAAACCGTTGAAGTTTTTGGAAAGACGTAAGATTTCTTTCAAATTTGATAAACCTGTTCGGCGGAAATTCACACGTAACAACTGAAAAATACCACTCTGATTGTAATTTCCAGACGGTTTTCTTTTTCTGTTTCGTACATTTGGTTTTTATTTCTGTTGAAAGAGTTGAATCAAGTACAGGAGTTATCTTTCAAACGAAAGATCAGCGTTTAGTCTCGCGCAATGTGACGATATTTGAAACTTGCACACCACGGCTTTACTTTTTTTAGATGAACTCGTAATAATGCATTCATTAAGTTTTACAGCTTAACTAGTTGCACCATAAAGCACAACGCAATTCATGTCTACGTATCCACAATCTGGTTTATCAAGGGGGAATCGGAAGCTGCTTACCAAAACATCAAGTTGATAATTATTACTTAAACTAGCTTCGAGTACAAGCTGGAAGTTAGCGTCGTAAAATGCCTTATAAACTACACCTAACAAGCAAAACTGTTTTTCTCATTGATATCACATATGCTCGCAAGCTATATCGTTGGTGGGTGTTCAGCAGCGACCGTCAATGAAAGAACTATTGCCATCCTTCTTGTTATCATCATCTGTGTGAGGTGACTATGGCCGATTATGCAATTGGGTGGACAGGTTGTTGTAAAGTCGAATTTTTTCAGTATATGTCACTTGCATTCACTACTGTTGGTTTCGTTTTCACCCAGTTGATAGACACAAGTGACATAACACTACGGGTGAAAACGACACCAGTTTGATATATTGAAAATGGTCTCCAATTTCACACACTTCAAACCAGGGTTCCCACACATTTTTAAAAATCATTTTCCATACTTTTTCAATACCTTTTCAATGCTAAATTAAAAAATTTCAATACCAATACTTTTCTTCATTTTTTAAATTCTTAATCATGAAACTCAATTTTGCACATTGCATAAATAACGAAGTGCTTTACCTTCAGTAAAATTCTGCTCAGATACTTCTAATTTCTTTTCCATTTAGAATTTCCACACTTTTTCAATACTAAATGCATATTTTGGCCAATTTCAATACTTTTTCAAAGTCTTGAAAACTGATTTTGAAATTCAATACTTTTTCAATACTTTCAATACTGCGTGGGAACCCTGTCAAACTTCATTACAACAAAATTTTGGCATCGATCCACTAATTTGCATAATCGCACTTCCATTTTCAAGATATCTATCAGAAGGATACCTTCAAAAGGTATTCAAAAAACGAATCCACTCCGGCACCCAATCCACTTAGTCTTCCCAGCCATTTACCAGTGACGACATCAATAGCCATACCTACGAAGAAATGCAGAGTTGAAAATTCCACATGCGTTTTGAAGTAGAGAGGGCAGTTAAAAAAGCTAACATCTGGAAACACGCAGTGGACCCTTACTTTGTGCCACATTTTTAAAATCAACTTCACGCTTGCAACTTAAATCGCATTTATTCATAAGTTTTCATAACCACAACAAAACCAGTACTTTATAATTTACTTAATGTAACAACACACCAAGTAAGCCAGTATTAATGTTTCGCCTCATCCAAATCTCATGAACTGAGCGACGAGCAACATTTTCAAATGTTGGGTCGCCAAGCAATCTGCTCAGAGTACCGAATTCTAGTAACAGCGACCCAGCACCAGCAGTGGCTGTCAGTGTTCTTGTGTCGTTTGGTACTCCATACTTCAAATTAACCTGCGTACAGCGAGGACACATAATGTAAATCGTTTGACAGCTTAAAACAACCATCAAACAAGAATATGTATCATACATCACGAAATTTACTGTTACTGGTGTCTTTCATAAAGACACATTTTACTTGGCACAACCTAATTAGTTCTGGATGTAGTTTTGAGTAAAACCATATTTAAAACTAGCAGATGGAATTGAAATAAGCAAATCATTTTACCACAACATATTTTATGGTCAAATGACAACATCTACCTCTGGGGAACTGGGAATGAGTTTTGAAGGTAGTTTAATGGCAGAACAGCTTTTTTATCATTCTATTATTATAAAAAAATACATTGTTTCCCTTGATGAAAAAATTCTTCTGTAAGCCACTTTAGTCAAAGTCTTGGTCAAGCCAGCACTTATTGCTAGGTCCAACAGACGATTTTACCCATTCAATTATATTGGTGCTTAAATTAGAAAAGAAGCAACCAACAATTCTCACCCTTGGAAAAGGAATGCCATTTTTTGCATTTTGAAAAGCTGGAAGTAACCTTACTGCTAAATCGTGAGCCATTGATAACAACTCGTTATCATAACCAGCAGGTCTCATATTTCCAAAAGGTTGAAGAGGATCAGTAATAATGAGATGTGCTGACAGTAGCGACCCCAAGACCCTGTAATCAAAATAACTTCATATTTTTGTTGTTGAAAAAAAAAACAAAAATTAGGTATTACAATACATACTCATAAATCTTACCTGATATTGGTTTCAAAAACTTGTACTGTGGAGTTGATGTCAAAGGACACATGCTCAATCACAGCCTGCACAGCATTTCTGAATTCAGTTGAATTTCCCATTACCTAACCAAAGCAGACATACTCATTAAATATTTTATGTTAAAGGTGATTGATTATTTTTATGCCATGCACATGTTAAATATTCTTATTTAACAGAAGTTAGACTTTTGATATTAAAAACTAACATGCGAATTATACAATCAGACAACTGCACCAAACATGAAATGAGAAATGATTACTAATATGTTTTGAAAATGTTATGGCTGATTTTCTACTTGCTTGTTCATTCAAAGAATAAGTATTTTGAGAAGTGATACAAATTTAAAGAAAAAAGACACACTAAGACATATGTGTTTCAAAACATTTCACAGTGATTTGCACCAGTATCATAATGTAATACAGTTTAGTGGAATTATACTCAGAAGACAAAGAGAATGTTGCTGTGTTGAAACTGTGAAATCAACTGAACACAAGCACTGAAGCAAAACGGTGTTGTTTTCAGCACATTGTCATCTTCCAAACCTTTTCATTATCAAATAATTTGGTGCTTTGCCTGTGTTAGTGGCTGGCAAACATGCTTTTACATAAAGTATTTCCACTAAACATGTTCTAACACACAGGTGAGGAAAGCTCTGTGGTAATCAAAAAGCAGTTTTCTATGAACCAGGGAGGTGAAAAGTTGCTGAACCAGCCCAACAATCAAATTTCAAACATTTGTGGGTCTTCAATTAATACTATTTGTGCATTCCTAATGTTCAGTTGCAAAATGATGATCTCTGCAAAACTGTAACACTGTGTATTGTTGAAATGACTTTTGGTTGATTGACAAAGAATGATTGTCCAAATAAATTTTGCGATGAATACATCTACAAGAAAAACTTACATACAACCAGTAAGCCTGCGTTTTAAATTCAGAACACAACTAATTTTGAATACAAACATGCTCATCAAGCACTGCTGTCTTATTTGAGTGAATGAAAAAACTCCATTAACAGTTATTCAGCACCACATTCTCTTAACAGACATTTTCAGACTGAGCAAAAAATCAATAATTTCAAACACTGACATGTCCTTGCAGTGCTGATTATAAAGTTGCAAAATTTTAGGTTAGATACTTACATAAAACAATTATATTGAGTACTGCTAGTGCTAACCCTACTCAATTATTTCCTTGTGTTTGCAGTAAATATACAAGGTAACCACAATTTTACCTTTCATGTGTGCATTTGTCAAAGCATGCAGCTGTGAAACTTGATTTGCCCTGAATGCCACACTACTTCCCATTAGGGATCTGTGATAAAATGTTTTGAGCATATGACAAGAATGCCCAAGGTTGGGAAGGCAAGTCCTGGCTAGTAAACACCCACAGGAAAGCATTGCAAGCTGACCAAGTACCAGGGGACATGATTACATCTTCAACGTGGCTTAGTCATGCCTTGGTGTGGAACCAACAGGTTTATTAGAGGTTGCAGAAAACCACGCAGTATTTTGAGATCACTAGAGCTGTTGCCAAGACCCTCCTGTGAGAAACTGTAGTTTTGGAAATTGATTGGTGATAAATGCACTTGCATGTCCACAGCTGAATTATAGACATAACATAAATTTGTCAGTCAAAACAAGCCAAAGTACACTCTAGCACAGGGGTTCTCAACCTTTTCAAGCATGTGGCCCAATTAATAAACAGAGGATCCGTGGCCCACCGACTGTACAACTTCTCCAATGTGACAACTGTTGCACATGCACAGAGCAAATATAAAAATAACTAAAAATATTTAATAATATGTGTGCTACAATCAACACAAAGGCTGAGTCTGTTCGTTGTTAGAAAGCATAGATATTAAAGGCTAAACACATAATAATGCATAGATCAAGCTATTTCTGCATTAAGCCTGCTTCTAGATTTCATTTTCATGGCAACAAGAGCCACCTCTCTGCATCAAAATACCTTCAATAACTGTATATTGAGCAATTAAAAGGATCATCTTGCAAAATGTACACAAATTTCAGTAATACCAGGCCAAGGCCCGTCAGAACTTTGTCTACAGCCCACAGGTTGAGAAATCCTGCTCTAGCATTACACCACTCTTATCGCATCTCAACAACAGTGAGACACTGAAGTTGTCAGCTGTTTCGCAATTAAATGTATGTTTCACACAGTAAGGAACAAACATAGCTTACTGCCAATGAATCCAGTGAATCAACAAGAGTAAGAGAGAAGTTTCCCAAAACATCATTTATGTTGAGGTTTGACCTTTAAACAAAATTTTGAAATACATACAAACAAAATACCACAACCATTCCAAATGCATTTCATAAATAATGTAGATGTCTTTTAGACTTTTAGCAGTGGTGTTCATATCACATGCCACTCCAAAATATTTCAGTGTTTTGAATTCTATACCAAGAAGTTAATCATATATGGAAAAGAATTTGCCACTGTTGTTGTAGAAGGAACCATGCAGATGACTCCAATTAATTGCATGTTGGTTAAACCAGTGGTTCCCAACCTTTTTTGATGCAATCCTCCCATCTTGGAACTTTTCATTCCTCCCCCATTACACAATTTATTTTCATTCCTCCCCTATTACACAAGTCCGCAAGAAAAGATCCTCCAATATATTCTTTCTCTCGCCTGCCTTTTAGCTGTCACGGTGTAGCTTATTGTTCAAGTTCGTAGGCTAGTATTAATTGCTTAATTACGATTGAAACAATGGTCTCTATTGACAATAATAATTTGATTAAAAAGTGTGATAAGAACGATTTGTTGTCAAATAATGGCACTAAAGTTTGTCAACAAAAACATGTGATAGTCCACCTTGGTTCCGCAGTCATTGGTAAACCTTTTGATCTCATATACCTTTTGATATTTTGCAATATAATTTTCTAAGGTCAAAGATAATTTTATCAGCAACAATTCTTCCAAATATGAGCGAAAACTATCAAAAAATAAAACCGTGGCGAGGTTTGAAAATTTTCGAAAACTTGTAGCAAGAGATAGAAATAGTCAACTATGGGGGTCCATGACTTTTGACATTTGAAAGTCACAATGAAGATAATGTTATTTTTTCAATGTTTGGCAAAGTTACTAGCATCCCTGAAATATTGGGGTTGTTCACTAATGTAGTTTGACAGTAATAAGGCTTTGAACATGGCCAAATATGAATAATTTGTGCTGCCCTGGCTATGCCCCCCAACTAAAAAGCTTTATAGTCATGCCATTTCTTGACAGATTTCATTCAAATTTTGCAGATTTTCATCACATGGGGTATTGACAATTTGAATAAAATTTCAGGAAAATTGGAGAGGGTTCCCTGACCACTTCCTGAGAATTGACAGGGACCGCAAAAGCCGATTTATCGTCTTGTTCGGTGTTTTTTCAGTGATAACTCGCGAACCACTGAAAGTACGTCTACAGGTAAAACATTGCAAGGTTTTCGTGTGATCTTTCAGATAGGTCTAACAGCAAGCTATGTTTGCACTTGAAATTTCTGAGAAAATCTGCTTGTTTGCTTTGTTTCTTGCTTTTTGGGGAAAGTTTATGATTTTCAAAAAAATTTCTTGCCACCGTATTAGCTTTTTGCAAGGACTATACCTGGCCTCGAGTACTTTCAAGGACTATACCAAGTCACTTACACGTGTTTCAGGGTTGGGGATAAACAATGTTACAGCAAAAAAGGAAATTGGGACAAAAAAGGCAATTTGAAAAAAGCAATTTTTTACGTTTTACACCAAAATCACTGCCGATACAGCATTGAACAATGCAAAAATATAACCAATAACAAAAATTTGAAAATTTTCAAAATGCTTTATTGCACTTTTTGAACACTTGTCAAAAATTTTTTAGATCATTGGCATAACTTTTTTTATTCTCATTACTGCTGCTTCAAATTTGGTGGGATGTTGTAGGACGCAGATGTGAATATGTACTGCAACTTTCAGATTTTTTTGTGTTTGGTACCGGAGGTATGATATTTTACATGTGAAATATGACAAAAATTCCCTTAAAAAATCAACAAATTTATTTTTGTACAGGGTGACTCAAAAAGATGCGTACCCATATTTTGTTCGATAAAAAACCCATTTTTTAACCAATGTCTTTTCTGTTGCAGGACGTGATAGGTGAATCTATGGATGAT
>JGI24158J21664_10007164_pt1 | contig 14791 bp, 8 predicted proteins | sample Ectturendosymbi3_FD_21664 | JGI IMG/M metagenome (IMG submission 21664) | reverse complement strand
TAACGCGCATAGAAAGCAAAGCTTCTTTGTATTCCAAGGGTTACACTGCTTGTAAGCAAACCTGCTAAATGGTTGCGGTTATTTTTTGTACCGAAACATCTCGTTATGCTAATTATAATGTATCAAACCTTCACTGAACAACTAGCAGTAACCTTTACAATGAATCCAATGCGCAGAACAAATTTGCATTCAAATGTTGAAGTTTTCATGCTTCTAACGTTCTGCACCAACTTCCAAGTTTTTGTGCACATGGCAGTTTTCGCCGATGAAGTTAATTGTCTTGCAAACATTTTCCTGAAATCACTCACTAATATATTTTGTTTGTTCCCCTTTTTCTTCGCTTGAAACATATTGAAGCATCTGCGTTACTTTGTGTTGTAAAATGTATATTGCTAGACATCGGACTTAATTTGTGACATTCCCCAGTACTCCAATCGCAAATCAGTAATTTTTCCTACTCACTAAAAAATCCCTCTTCTGTGTGAAATTATTTTCGTTTAAGAATTTTACACTTTCACTAAACGAAGCACCGAAAGCGCATTATTTTTGTTTTCTGCTACTCATTCAACGTTTATCTGGTGTTCAGCAATAATCAAATAAGGCTACTTTGCCAAACACCAAAAGCTTTTTCTACTGGAAATCTCCCGTTGTACGTGCAATCGCTACGTTTTTTGCTTTGCAATAATCTTTAGTTTTTAACATCAGTGATAACTGCTGAAAAAGTTCGCATAATCTGTGGACGTTACCAAATCACAAATCCCCGTCACTTGTGGGTTTAGGTTTCCGAGGATGCTACAGCGCGTCTACTCAATCTCCTACCGTTCTGTTTTGAAACCCAACCGTTCTGGGGGAACTACAGGAAAGTGGTCTCGTTGAGATGGTGGATAAATCACTCCGCGTTAAACTTGTTATCGTGAGTTTGCTCGAACATAATTTAAATCAACATATATCACATTTTCGTTCTTTTAACTCTACACGCAAAGTTCGCAGTGACGAAAATTTTGGTTCATCTACGTTTAAACCTGGCACAGCCCTACCAAACGTTAAGTAGTTGGGCTTTTTTATCATCGCAATTTCGCTGAAAGTTTATTTGCCTCCACGTGTTTAGGTAAAAATTACATGACGTCATATTTTTGCAAGTGGTCATCGCCTGGGCTAAACAAGCAGAGTTGGTGTTGAAAAATATTTTCTTTGATTAACATTCTTACCTGACACAGCCACACATCGTCAAGTGATTGAATTCTTTTATCATCACGATCTTGCTAAAATTTTGATCATCTCCATGTGCTAAGGCGCAAATCACATGATGTCGATTTTTGCTTGTGATTGTTGTCCGAATGTAACACCAAAGTTTGGATGCTACAACTTTGCATTAGAAAAAGAACTGTTTACTGACCGCTTGGCTTTGATTTTCTCAGTTAAATAAATTATTTGTGGTTCTGAGTGTTTCTTTTATTTTCATGCAAACGTTTTTCAGATCTTGCGAAAAAGTACGTACGGGCGTTGAATGTGCTGAGAGGGGAACTTAATTTCATAAACGAATAAAAGAAATTTATGATAGGATATTTTATATGAATAAGATTTCAGTACTGTGGATGCGTGGAGGCACGTGAAATCGATGTCCTATAAAAATAATTAGCTTGACTGATTTTGCGCCCGGATCCAATACAGTTTTGCAAATTTTAAATCCGAATCCGCTCCAGTCCCTTACATACCAGACACAAGCAATCCGAGTCCTGATTGATTCCGGTTAAATTTAAGTCAACCAAAATACCAGTAACGTTTTTCCAGCGAACACAAAATCCAAATCCTTGATTTCACGCATGTCCAGACTAGCATTCCAAGTTGCGCTATTTTGTTTCTTCACTCTTCTGGCTCGAAATGTTTGAAAACATTTCTTGTTCTAAAGCGGTGGTTCTTAAACTGGGTTCGATCAAACCCCTAGGGTTCGACGAAGCTGTTACAGGGGTTCGGCGAAGGTCATCTGAAACATGCAACCCATTTTTACTTTCTGTTATATTGGGCAAAAATGGGGTTCGACAAAAGCTTGGAAAACTACGTAAGGGTTCGGTGAGCTTGTAAAGTTAAGAACCACTGGAAACCCACCTATACAACCTAACAGGCCAACCAGGTGACATATTTAGGGAGGGCAAAATGATTGTAAGTTGTACCTAACAACAAAAAAGGTTATTGGTACTTTCAAATTGTTTTTGAATATTTCTGGAAGGTCAATTGCCTGGTTTGTCTCCCCTGTTTGTGTGCCTGTATCCAAAGGGCCAAAGGTTTAGCTGGAGGAGATTAATCAGAACCGGATACATTGCATATTCCATATTTTTTCCATGTGATACAATTAATTAACTAACTACAGTTTTTTTGTTTTTAAAAAATGAGACTAGTCGCATTTAGCATTATTGAACCGTTACAAAACAAACATTCATCTCAGCCATTTTCGAAATATGGAACAATCTCATTGAAGGATTAAAGCAAAAAATCTGTGCTTCCCGAGATTTTCTGCCAATGCAATCTTAAGTGTTTTTAATTAGCTAAGATTCTTTGATGTTGGAAGGTGCAAGCCTGTCATTATCAGGGGTATCTAGAAACTCCGGGATGGGACACTCCAAAAATGGGTTGTCATCAGTGGCGCACGCATAAAATTTTCACGGGGGGTTGCATTCAGTGGCCTATGGTGGTCATTTGTATTTGGTATGTGTTGTTTGTGACGTCACAATTTGAAGTCATATTCATTTTTCCAAACCAACGTTTTGGCGGTTTGTCAACATAATATGCATGCTCTTCTACCACACGCATTCCACTTATTTTATGTGTTATTGCACCGAATATAAACCATCAGCGCTCCAAGCTAGGATATCGGAGTAAAATAAACTCAACACTACGACACAGCAACTCATAACTGCAAAATCAGGCTGCGCCGATGTCTCGTCGAATACAAGCAGTCAAGCATAGAAAGTGTGCGGCTGGACTGGCTGGAGCACATACCGGTTTGCAAGATCGAATCTTTCAGCAAGCATGCAAGGCAATGCAAAACGACCAGTTAGTGCTCATACATTCAAGGGGAATCCGGAGGTGACAAAATGGCGGTGGGGGGCAGAAATACCCGAGGGTGCCAAAGTGAGGGTGGGGACAGGTCTTTCTAGATATCCCTGGTCCCTATGTCTACAAAATAGCTTAATGTTTCTATACGGGTAACTATATGTAGTATCTGAATACATTTGTTTGTTACACCCAGAAACTATCAGCCTTAGCGGAAACAGACGCTTTCGAACGCCATCACAAAACAAACACTGTACTGTAATAACAGCTACCATTTTTGCACTATCTCAATCTCACAAAGGTGAGCTCTACAGGTCTTTTGCTTTAAGTCTGTGTTCGTTATTAAAGTAACGATCTCCAATTGAGCGATACGCCATTGTTTTTTGAATTCGAAAAATCGAAATATTCTGAGGTCAGACCGTAATCTGCCGTAGTCTGAAAATATGTAGGGATTCCACTAGTGCAAACTTGGTCACAGGGGTGGGTTACAGCCCACATACCTTTTAATACGCTATTGGTAAATAAAATAGCTTTGCAGTAGCTGAAATTCACTGTTTTCAGTAATAGCAAACATTTTGTTATTAAATATTACCAAAATTCCTCTTGGAAGTTGAAGTGAAATAAAACTATGAAATGTTGAAACAAACCAAAGCTAAAACGCAAATCCGAATGTTCTGAGTTTGATTTATCGTAATGATGATTACTAGCATAAAAATTAAGCGTTGCTGCGTGCGATTAAACATTTTCGACATCTTCTGTGACATTCAACAGAAAAGAAAACAACACAGAGAAAAATTATTCATGAACTAATTGGAGGCATGCACGGTTTAACACTTCAGGGGGCATACTAAGGTTAAAACTTCCAGACATTTTTTCGAATTAACATAGCCACTGTTGGTTGCATGCGTTATTAGCAAAATATAATTAGTAATGTTCAATACAATTTTGGTTCGTGCAGCAAAAGCTTTGAATATTATTGTTTTTCAAAACCAATGTTTTTGACTGGCGTTCGCACTTGTTTATGCTGCAGCTCTCAACATAGGACTTCTCCAATACTCACTGAGACGATAGCGATGTCAAACCCTGTGGTCAAGTCGAACATTTGGCGCAGACCTACGCGTCTGGAATTCGGTGCAGTTGTGAGGCTATTACATCAAGAACTTGGCACTTGTTAGAATGTGTCTTTGTATCCAAATCTGCATAAGCACTCAAAAGATTTGGAGGATGGCGTTTTATACACGAGCTTTTGGAAAGTTATGAGAGCTCGTCCCCCTGAATGGCCTCTCGACGACAGCTATTCGAGACGTACAAGCCTCTTCAACCGCGCTTTAGGGCGGCTGATGCGCCGGAGTTTGTTAAAATAGTCGTTCATCAATGCCGATCCGAAAACTTTCACTTGCGGAGAGGCAACTGCAGGATATGGCTTTAGATAACCTAAACACTTGAGCATCTGTCGCTAGCCTTTTTACCCATTGCGGAATGAGAGGCATTTTCGCGCGGCAGGCTTCGGGGTGTCAGAAGGAGTAACTCACTTACCACGCTAACAGGAGCAGGGCCAGTTGAGCTTACTGTAAATAGATAGCAGAATCATTTATTGCTTTCATATAATGAATCAAGCCAAACTAAAGAACTTTGTAGTTTTACTAAATCTTGACTTTTGCAAGAGGTATTTAAATAAAAACTGGGTTTCCGTCAAGTGAAAGGGAAATCGTGTTTTTCCGCAAAACGAACATCGAAATGTCAAGTAAAATTGAAGTGCAGGGTTTTACCGCTAGGTTAATCATGCAACGAACAGCAGATGATATTCTCTGCAAAGACAGATCGCGACTATAAGCACTTCTGCGTTTCCCGAAAGCTTTTTTTTTTATTGTTGGAAAACAACTTTTTCGGAATTTTTTTAATTTTCATCAGGACAGTTTCCAAACAAACGAAAGTTTTTTATATTCCAAACTTCTTATGAGTGAGCTCTGACAAAAAAAGATGTCTTTTTGACATGCATACCAGTAATGGAAAACAATACGAAAATATCTACGTTAATACTTACTCATTTGGGCTTGTGTGTGGGAAAAATTATTACACCTTTCATGGCAAGTTTCGAGAAATCCTCTAAACTTCGCAGCAAGCCAGCCATGCAGGGGTGCGGGCAATTGCCCCCGAAATTTTCAAAAACATGTTTAGTTGTAAGGTACAACAACAAATGACAATCATTTCCCCCCCGAAAGTAGTACAACAACAAGTTACAATCATTTCCCCCCCGAAAGTAGTACAACAACAAGTTACAATCATTTTCCTCCTTTCTCTGAGATTATCAGCTGGTTGCAACTCCACGTCGCAGTTTGGAAAATATAGAGCTGAGTGCATTAGACATTTTGCTCTGCTGAAAATTTTAGTTCTTCTGAAAGCACGCTTTTACATTTTCGTGATATGAAAGCAAAGAACTAAGCATTTGAACTGGTAAATTTCCCACGTGAAAACCTGCAAAAGATTTTTAGACGCAAGTAGACAACAGGACTGAGCAACATGCCTGTGGTCACTGGTCATGTATTTGGTCTCGATTACATAACTGGATACAAACAACGTGATTATTTCCGGACTTGACTTTTTATCAAAATTCGACAGAATTTAGGACAGAACTCACAATCAGTTTTCTTAAACTTTTCGTCTGGTGGTGAACTCAATTCGTTGGGCAAAGAGACAGCGCCGATAAGCAGACGCATCTTTTGTATTTGTTGAAACATTCACTGTGCTTGAGGCGTGTGAGAGTTTCAAGTGTTTTGGGTATCGCAGCAAGTTGAGCTGAGTGACAACTAGCATTGTTACGATTGGGGCGGCGCGGGTAGTCGCTTTCCACTCGAAAAATAAAGGCACGTGAAGTCCTCCGCCTACAGTGAGTCTGATCGAAAGTTATCAGTGCCCAGCTGCGTCTGAGTCAGAGTGTGTCCGGCGACGAATGTTACGTGCGGAGCGAAAAACAGCTGAAAAAAGCAGCTAGCCTGCGTTCTACTCTCAAGATGGAAGAAAATTTGGAGTGCTTATCCTTTGCCCCAGTCAAGCTTCTATCTCGTTTTGTTGGGAATAGTAGTTCAATCACGCGATAGAGTCCAGGCCTGCACAACTCCGAAAGCTCGAAGGGCCAAATTATCAACACAAATTTGCCGCGGGACTCAAAAGTCTATTTCATTTCGATGTGGAGATTTCGTTGTAGTGTGGAAGAAATTCTGGAACAACAATTACCTATTCTAGGTCGAGCTTTTGGAACATTTTCTACAATTGAGAAAGCTCTGGCGGGCCGCAGGAAAGGCTTTCGCGGGCCTTATGTTGTGCAGGCCTGCGTTAGATGGTGGCTTGTCAGGTTTATGCGTGAAGGCGTCGTTCCAAAAAGGAAGAGATTATCATTATTGTGCTTAGAAGAGATCTTATGGGGAAAGTTTAGTTAATGCAACGCACTAGGCTGTGGAAAACATTATACACAGCGCCGCCGCAAGAGCTGATATTTTCAAGGGGGCAAAATGATTGTAACTTGGGGAGGGGAAATTATTGTAACTTGTACCGAAAAACTAAACATGTTTTTGAAAATTTTTTTTCGGGGGAATTGCCCGGTTGCACCCCCTGCTTGCGGGCCTGATTATAAAAGATTAATAACAATTCGGGTCTATTACCAAAAATTGTTTTGAAGTTTCAGTTTTGAGAGAGATTGCATCTAAGTTTTTGTTTGTTGTACTTTTAAAACTTTGCTTCAGCTACGCCTAACACGAAACAATGGTAAATGCATTAACATAACGCACCTTCGCTTTGATGAGAAATCACCTTGAAACGCCTTGACTTGTATAAACACTTCCAGATCTCTTTCATGATGCCTCCACTGCATTTTCATAAATCATGGACACTGAGAATCATGTGTGGCAATACTGCAACTTTTGGGCGAAATGTGCTTCATATCAAGGCAGGATTATCGAATGTATGGATTCTGTTCAGCGTCGCTCTTATTGGCGTTGCTTCTGGAATCCAGTGGCTGTAAGAAACCGTTTTAACTATTGACGTAACTAGAAAGCTTTTATACAAATTTTGAATGCTGAAATGACTTTTGAAGAAATATGTGTTGTGGAAGCTTGGGTTGTTAATTATAGTTTTACTGCGACACAGTTACACACTGGTGGCTAAAAGTTTAAGGTTTTTGTGGAAAAACAAATAGTTACTTTTACCTGACTTTCTATAAGATCAGCACTAAAAAATAAACAACAAAATCTTTCTTAATTGCTTTGTACACAGGAGATGCTGGTTGTTTAACTTTGCAGCGTAGATGGCAAACGATACATCAGTAGGGTAGCTGTTTTTTCTCAGAGAAAAAGTCCATGATAGCAAGTTGTTCATGTATAAATGTCAATAAAAGAGGTTTTATTGGTAATAGGAATTAGGATGTAGCTGTTTTATGGAAAACATCTGCGTTTCCAAAATACTGTGTATGTCGATTTGATGTATCGTTTGCTTTTCATTGGCATAGTTAGAACTTTTCGAAAGATTCATTTTAGAAACATTGATCAAAAATTTGCGAACACGTTATATAAAGTGCTTAGGAGCGCGACTCTTCATTTAAAATATTCTGGAAATAGAATATTTATTTAATGTCAATTCTGACCAGGAGCGTAACGAAGTTAGATGGCGCCCGGGACAAGAAGCGAGTTTGGCTCCCTGTGTTCGAACCTGAGGTCCTTCGGAAGCAATGTACTGTGTTAAAGAAGATGCTTGTGACATTGTTGGGACTTTTTTCGTCCCCCGCAGTCATTTCGTGCACCCCGCAGTGATGCGGCGCCCCCGTAGTGATTCGGTCCCCTGGGAATTGTGTCCCCTTGACCCCCCGTCGTTACGCCCCTGATTCTGACATATATAAATCTTTTTTTGCAGCAGATCGCAAACATCAGTACTTACTTTTGAAAGCAACTTACGTTGAATCGGTTTTGAAACATTACGTTCAACATTTCACTTGCGTTTTAGACCGAATAACAACTTTTTCGAAATGGCAGCGACATAGGATAACATTTGCTTCAACAGTCTCTTAAAATTTTGAATGCAAACATATGCAACAAAATTCAAAAACTTGCCTGAAATGCCCATTACTGCAACAAGAAAGATTTTGAATTTCAGGAGTGAAACAAAATCATGCGCTTCGGTGTGTGCCCTGCATGAAAATCTCATTCCTTGAAAGGACGCTGCTTGAATTTACTTTTTAATAGTTAAGAGACTGGAATTACGATAGACGTTCTTTCGAACAAAAGTTTGTGCTAATATGGGTTAGGAAAGTACTGCCAAATAAAAGATTTTTAGTGATTTTTCCCTGGTTGATTGTCAAGCACCAAACTTTTTGTTAAAAAATTGTGGTCACGAAATCCGGAAAGTCGTGTAAGTTTGGAAAAGAATTTGAAGTTTTTAAGATCCACTGATGAATTTGAACAAGATTTGCATTTAATTTATTTTGGTGCAGGAATTTTTAACATAAAGATTCTTTTTAACGTAACGAATGAGAATAGGGTATGGATTTAGGGTTCCAGCACTCAAAGAATGTTCGTAAAAGGTTGTGGTACAAAATTTTCAAAATCTTTGACAGTTTTAGGATTTCAATGGCCATTCTCACCACGAGTAAGCAAACAAATTGCAAAAGGGAGTAGCAATTTAAGTTATTTGACAATTACTTCAAAACATCTGTAATCAACCAGGTAGAACTTTCTGCAGTGTTCGCAAGTACAGTTTATTTTGCAGTCTGTTGGTTGGCGATATTATCAGAAATACCGCTTCACATTCAGTTTATGTTAACATAGGAATCCACTCGACTGATGTCAAAGGTACATGGGTACTTATCATCGGGACCAGGCCAGAGAAACGCGAGCAAACACAGCCACTTACTCTTAGTGTTTTGAAGTCCCTGGCGCAAAGGCTTACCCCTACTTTTTAAGAGAGAAAACACGTTATGTACAATATACTGTCCTATTTTTCAAAGAAACACCACCCCACTTTTTCGCCTATACACCTGTGTTTAAAACTTACTAATGAAAATTTTTGTTAGCGAAATGCGGTTGACTCGAAACAAAAGGCAGTGTAAATTTTCCCAGAGCTGTTTCGCTTGGGTGGGCACAACGCTACGGAAAAGCTTGAACTAAAAACGTTAGCAACACACAAGTTCTTTGAAAATAGAGTAATGTCTGTTTTTTCAGGTTAACTAAATACATTTTGTTGCAAAGTGTTCTTATTTCATTTTGCTTGCATTCAGATCTCTTGGAAAAATTTTGTCGGTTGGAACAGGATCGCAACAAACTTTCTGGTGCGAACATCGTGCCATACTAACCAGACAACAAAAAAAGGTAAAAATCGGACAAATACTTCTCTGTCGTTTCCGTTCAATATTTTCGAATCGGTTTAGTTTTGAATCTTATGTGACAAATTATTTTAATATGTTGTCTTTACCTGACAACAGTAATCGTTCGAGACAGAGTGGCAATATTTGTGGAAATGAACCGTTTTGTTATTATAAATTCAAACCTTCGGGTTCGTAGAAAAGATGTTACTTACAGCATTAAATGAAAATTTGTTTGTGGGTGACTTCGAACAAAGCTAACTGACTGGCAACGCTGAAGTTAAAGTATTGGTCATATGAGTTAGCTAATGTAAAACCTTTTGTATGTCCTGCTTGCTAATGAACCAAATTCGCCACTGAAACTTTCAAGCGCTTTAGAAAACATTTTAGATAAAGCTACAACAAAACGTAAGCCATAGTAAACAGCACCTAGCCACTTTGACTGATGAGAAAGTTTTTTCATCGGTAACCATGACAACTAGCAACAGCTAATTTGGTTATAAACTCAAAATTTACGGAATCAACCTGTCGTTAAATTGTTTGGCAAAATTTGCGTCAATGCATTTTGACGCAAAGTAACTTCAAAGCATGTAATGCCATCTTATTAGAAACTTCTTGGAAGCAGTTTTTGTTGTTCGTGAATATTTTCGTCCACTTTGTGGTAATCAATATTGTAATCATCAGCACAGCTGTCGGCCAACTGTGAGTGGTGCATCGGGGAGTAGTGATATGAGTCACACTATCTGTTATAGTTTCAGTATCGAAATGCAACGAAAAATTGATGTAATGATTTTATGACGCTGTGATAACATAAATCAATTTTGAGCGTATTACTAAATCAGTGCAGGTCAACATCGCATAAACTCACGTGTGGTGTTGTAGTCTATGAGAATCGGAATGTTGAAACACAGATTTTCAAACGTTATGGTGAATCAAACATGGTTTGCTAAAATTGATTTCGGATTAGCTCCAGTCAAATATCAGGTCATTCCACTCCGCAAGGAAAAGTTGGTGAATTTCCGTTTAACCTCTCGCTTAGTTGCTCTGTTGAGACTTATGAGGATAGCATGTACTTACAAATAATTCATCACCAAATGTTCCTCTTGTATGAGGTTCGTATATCCTCACCGAGACATTCGCTCAATTGAGAAGTTTGACATTGTGAAGAAAACGTTTGTTCATTGTTCTTAAGTTGTCTGGGAATTCTCTGTGAAGTCTCCGTGCAGTGTTTTCTTTACCGCAAAGACACAATTAATATAATGAACATAGTGGTGAGGTAACTTGCAGGACTACTGAATTTTTAAGAAACCACTTTCTCGGTTGAGTTTTGTGTTCACTTACGCATCAATACTGCCACTATCTACCGTTGATACCTACACGAGTAGCCGCAGGTGGGAGCTAAGTCATCTTTGAACAGCTAAATTTTCTCATGGAGAAAAACCAACACAATTAAACAAAACAAAAATAACTGCTTTATACAAGACTCAATGGGACTTTTTTTGCTGACTGTACTTCTGATATATCAAACTTTTCGTTCAACGAAAAATTAGCAGTTATTTACCGTCATACATAAAGCATTGTTATATCGCTGTGCAAGTGATGTCAGAATTGGCTTTAAAATAACTTTTCCCACCCCAACCTTCGTTTCACATTTTTTCTTCATGTTTTATACCTAAACACTGCCGTTGTGAAACGTTTAATCCACAAGTCTGACATTTGACAATGACCAACTGCCTGTTGTCGTGCAGTTTTGCCACCGAAACTTTCCCACAATGCCGTCAGTGGCTCGAGGGGCTGAGATGGCGCTTGCCGAATGCCAGCGTCAATTCAAGAACGAGAGATGGAATTGTTCCAAGCCGTACAGACGACGAAACAAACGAGACCTTCACGACCGCGACGGAGTGCTGGGGGGGACGCGGGAAGCGGCCTACGTGTACGCGCTGAGCGCGGCGGCGGTGGCCTATGCCGTTACAAGAGACTGCAGCAGCGGCCATATTGACAATTGCGGCTGTGACAAAACATGGCGGCAAAATGCCCCGAAGGACATGGACTTTAACTGGGGCGGCTGTTCAGAAAACATCGCCTGGGGCCAGGCGGTATCGCGCCGGTTCACTGATTCGCAGGAGGTTACCCCCTGTCGCGGCCGATCCAGGCGTAGAGTTCGACGGAAGCGGAAAAGGCTGGTGAACGAAATGTCAGTTAATCTCAACAATAACAAAGTTGGAAGAGAGGTGAGATTTGTCTTGTAACGGGGATTTGCTCAACGTGCGGATACGCTTCACGAGGTATTCTTAAAGAAATCTACCTTTTCATGATATCTCTAAATGAAAAAATGAAAGTAAAAACGAAAGTGAGAGATATGAATAAAAATTATTTTGTGGCATGATTCACAAATATACGTATATGAGCATCACATAAAGTATAAATAACTCTTTCCGGTTTCTGAATGCGAAGATGCTTGAATAAGTAACGACTCTATGCAGCACTAATTAATAAAACCAAAATTTTTTGAGAAATCAAAGACAATTGCAAAATATTTGACAAACGCCTTTCCTGAACATATTGTCAAATTTGAACATTCCTCGCCGAGTTCCATTTGTAATCTTTACTCATAATATGCACAAAATACAGGGCGTTGCAAAAATTATGTTATCATTATGCAATGCATTTACCTTATCAATGTTTTTCAAATGATCTCAAATTTTAACAGTATGTGTAGAAACAAACAAAAATTCGTGCTTAATGCTTCATGCATTTATCTTTGCAGGTATAGAAATGACATTCGTTTCAATAGAAATGCTTTATGTGATAGATTATATTCTATCCTTGTTTGAAAACAATTATGTTTCAACACAGTCGAGCATACAGCGTGCATTTGTAATTCCACAAAAAGTGCAGCGGTAGCAGCAGGACAGATTTGGAAATGGTACAAAAAGTTCAAAAAGAAAGGCTGTTTGTGCAGGACGAAAGGATCTGGACCACCATCAGGATTGGGATAGTCGAGAAAGTTCGCGAAGCATTAGTGGTTTCGAGAACCATACTCACAAAGCGCTTTTTCTATTTAAGGAAATGCTATTTGCATACTTGAAAAGATAAACGCATGAAAAATAAAGTGCGAGATGTTTATATTCATGTTGTTAAAAATTGAGATCATTTGTAAAAAAGTACTGATCAAGTCAATAGATTGTATCATGACAACAATTTTTCGGTATCACCCTGTATTGTGTGACCAAACTAAGGTATGCTGAGGAATGTCAAATAGGATACATTGTACTTTTGAATTTAATACTTGATCCAAGATATATCTGCCAGTCACATCAGAAAAATATTTTGCCTGTTTGTAACCCTCGTCACACTACTACTTATGTTCAAGCGTGCTCAACCGCATTTAAATTTTGTGATAGGCTACCAGTTCCAACCAAAAGTAAACTTTGTAGCATGGCTATAATATGCCTGGAACAGGCAACCAACAACTTAATTTTTCAATTTGGGATCTACGCCATTTTTTATAATTTTTGCTTTTATTTACTTAAATGTCTGTGATTATTTTATACAAAATTTTTATATTACTCGCCGGTACCAATTATACCAGTAATCTGTTACTTTAATCAATAGCAACTGTTGTAGTCATACTCTGATGCCTGCAATACTACTTTATCAACAAAGCAAATTTTTGCCTAAACTGAAACATCACTTACAGTAATTGCAGGTCAGTTGGAGCCGTCGCTATTTTTGCAAAGTTATTGACCTAAAAATGAAATCTTGTTGTACCAATAGATGATAGAGGATGACAAGTGCACCTGACGAGAGCTATGCCGGCGCCGGAATGCCATTTTAAGGCACAATGAAAGGAAACAGCAGTTGACCTTAGGTTTGGGAGACGCTTATAGTGATAGGGAAGGAAATATGACTAAGGGACTGAAAAAGAATTATCAAAGGTTTTGAAAATATTTTGACCAGTTTCTGACAATTTCTGATCACCACTAGGCTGCATCCATGGCGAATAGACCTTGCTTCCGGGTACCATAGGCATTTGAGATGGCACTGACTCGGACAGGGATTTAATACTGCTCAGTCAGTGTTGTCCAGTACCCGAAGCCAATAACTACTATGTTATTCAACACCCATGAAACAGAAGTTGTTTTTACATCTGCGGTGTGCAACAAATACGGATTAAACGACCTCTTTAGTCTTTACTGGTATCTTCCTTAACTGAGGTTCCCAACTGGTATGAGACGCGACCAGACTTCGCTGACTTAATCGCCTGCTGTCCACAGATGTGCTTGAGAATTGCACAGTTTGTCTGAAGTCAAAATGATGGGTCAGAAAAGCATAGTCAAGGACGTTTCAGACACAGTGGCGGCGGGCGTAGTTCCTGCTCTGTCTGCAGACGCAACTACTCGAAAAATCGATTTTTTGAAAAATTTTAATTAAAAGGTTGGTTCCGGTGTGAACAAGCTCTCGTAGCACTCTCCTGTGGTTCCTGCTCAAACCACGTGCGTCACAAGCTTTGTTGTAGCTACTGTGAAGAATCTGTTACGCTTTTCGGGAGTTTTCCAAAGTGTCAGTTTATTGTTTGGCGGCTAAGAAGAGGTTCGCGTGCATATTTTGCTATTGTCGTGAACTTGTTGGCTGGACTCTAGTGAAATCGCTGAAGCTTGTTGTTAATTTCAAGAAATTAAAACGCGGTGAAACCGGACACGAATCAAAAGTGTTCGCATCTTAATAGAAAGCCTGTGGCTCTTGCTTGAACAATAGCAAATTCGTTGCACATTGTACCGCCTAAAAACGAGTATTTTACCTAGGCCTGTCTGTAAAACGACAAAATGTAAATTTTTGCGCTCTTAGCTTTAATTCAAAACTGCTGCTTTAAAAATATTATTGTCTGTCAATCTGCTTTTGGTGAAGACAAAAAAGTTGCTACTTTTTGAAGAACACGAAAAATAACTTGCGCTGAAGCTGCAACATTTCATATCGATGTTTCCGAACGCTGTTTCACTTCTTAAATATCTGTTATGTATCTTTTCCAAGAAAAATGTTCAATTTCAGAGTAATGTTGGGACGTCTGAGAAAGAAACAGTTTGAAACATGTGTTCTCACAAAGACTACTCCGAAGTTTTGCGAAATATATGATTGATAAACACTCACTAACTGGATTAAAATTCTTGTTGTAGTAATGAAATCTTTAGAGAGTAGTGTCGTTAATAAGCAGGCTTGTCCTTAGGAATGGGATTCCTATGGGAATCCCATGGTAAACGTCCCATGGGATGGAACAGCACACATTTGTATTTCCCATGAGTAGGGCAAGTTTTTGCAACTTTTGCAACTTTTTTTTACAGCTTCCAACAGCTTCCTAAATACTCAAGATATATATAATTCAATGTTTTGAGCTGT
>JGI24158J21664_10007163_pt1 | contig 14792 bp, 12 predicted proteins | sample Ectturendosymbi3_FD_21664 | JGI IMG/M metagenome (IMG submission 21664) | reverse complement strand
CAGGACTGATGATGCGTTGGAAAACGCGAAACTACTTTCCCCGTCAATAAACTGTGACTGATTTACTTGCCGCCATCTTTGTGGCCTTTAACTATGATTTACTGTATATCATTAACCTACGCCTTGATGCACTTCTTCAAAAATTTCTACACACCACTGAGTGGGGCCCCGCAAAAAGGGTTTCAAATCGGGCCCCGCACTTACTAGCGCCGGCCCTGCTTACAGTTAAACCAAACATTGCATCTTTTCAAAACACGTGAGAGGCTATAATTGGCTGAAAAGGAACGGCAGAATATCGCACAAAAGATACGTCGGTACAAAGTTTCGAAACGAATGTTCCACGGTTTGAAAACTTTCAAAACTATAAATCACAGGGATGGAAATACCTTGCTTGAAATACTCGTCTACCGCTCAAAACGTGGAGAAAATAACTTGATTTCACTTTGATCAAAGTTAATGCCACGTTGCTAAGCAACAAACGCTGATATTCAACTGTGGCTCCAGCATCGTTGCTAGGAAACAATAATGAACCTTTTTAGTGGGAGTTGTTGGCAAAGAAGTTTATATTTTCGCGTGAATAATTTGAAAGCGGATTTTTTTCAGTATAAACTTAGAAGCATAAATAAACAGTTCATTTGTTCAAAAACTTGGGTGGACAGCAAACGATGATCAGTGGAAATCAACGGCAATTTAGTATCAAATGTTTTCGGACAACAAACAATTTCAGGCTTTCTGTTGCTTGGAGACAAGCAAAGCGACGGCGGAAACCTTGAAAAGAACAAACATAAATAAGACAATCGATTGTTTATGTTTCAGTACGTTTGAAACATAAACAATCGAACTTTGATAAACTTAGAACCGAGCACCCGGTTCACGTTTTCGATTTCCACAGATATTTGCTCAGCTGCGTCGGGGATCTCGGGCGTGAAGTGTGCATGGTAGAGCTTTGGCGTGATGTTGACGTCAAAAGGAGCGCGGAGCACAAGAATGTCCAGGTCCAGCAGCAATTTTTTTCATAATTGAAAAAACGGCTCACAAAATCGTCTAAATTGTGGAAAGCATTCACTTGCCCCGATAACGTCTTCGAGCCTACCTCCTGACGTCGCGCTTTCACACAAAATTTTCAAAAAAAATTTGATCACAATCGACAATTACTTTCACGAGTGAGCGCTTGCAGCGCCGGTGTCCCTATAGCAAAGTGTTGGAAGGGTTGTGACCTGTCAACCAAGCACAGCCAACCTGGAACTTGTAGCTGGAACTGTGGTTTCCGCAGCGCCGGGTTGGCAAGTGCACTGGACTGTGCCGGGCAGCGGAATCGCTTTGTTCATCCTAGTGCTGGTGAGAGGCAGCGTACTAAATTGTAGGCTCTGAAGCTTTACATTACAATGCACCGTGATATAACACATTGTGTTAAGCTGGTAATCAGGCTTACTTGCAGTGATTACATTTGGTATGTATTTTTATACTAGACAGCGGAAAAGTCAAGTTAAAAAATAAGAATGAAATAGACATGGCGTTGTGCCTGTTTGCGCAATATTTTTTCTGTAATCGGTGGGCTATACCGTAGTCTCTTTGTTCCTCATTGGTAGATGATGAATGTGTGTACTGGCTGTAATACTACAAGAGGTTGAAAATGCCCACTGAGGTAATGTTACATGTGGCGTTTTCGGATTTGCAATGCAAGATAATTTTGTGTTGATTGGTAGAAAGCGTATGGACTGTGGTCCAGAATGCGCATTAGCGCATGCTTGACTTGGCATTTTCTCAGCCTCAAATAAGAAACACCGTAGCGTATAATATCCTTTTGGAGTAGGCCTACAGTTTCGAATTGTGTCAGTGGAACGTTGAAATTGAAACCGCTTTTAAAAGTCAAGCTCAAATTCGAGCTTGAGTTTGAATGTCAAGACGGCTTCTGAAAAGTACCCATAACATCAAAATTAATTCTGAATTGAATGCTGTCCTACCATTTAGCCTAATTTTAAAGCTTAGTAACACCCAATGTTTCAGCAAATCCTCAACTATGGCTTCTTGCACTTACTTAATTACTGAAAATTAATTCACGCCTATGGTAATCGATTGCAGCATTGTTCTATTATTAAGTGACGTCAAATAATAGTGTTAAGTATTTCCAGGAAAAACAATTACCTGTTCTAAGCGATAAGGCACTCCTTTCTCTGGTACGGATGTGTGATATAGTCATCGATTGGTGTTTCTGTTCTCGATATATTGAGTCAATGCGACTGGGACAATTACAGTTGGTAAATTGTGATGGTTTTTAAGAGCTCCACCGTGGTGCAAAACAAACGTTCTTTTTCATTTAATGACCGTAAAGGGAGTATGTGTCTGAGATAAGGGCAGACTGCAGTGGATCAGCAAACACCGAGCTGAATGTTGTTACTTGCGTCGAGTTAATATGAGGATATAAGTTTAGAGATACCAGTGCCTCACCAGTCATTCACCCATAACATGTCATTGCAACATAGCAATATAAGGAAGTCTCAAAACTGGATCATAGGAAGAGAAATCTCGTATGTCGCGACCGCCCGCGTCGCCGTGGAAATCTGATGCTGTTTAGTCTTCATAAAATCTTTATTGAAGGAAACAGTCACGAGCCGCCACTGAGTACGATCCATCCCCTGGTGTGATACTCTCTGGTGGCGTTCTATCATAAGAGAAGAAGGGAAATTTTTGGGCGTGCGAAGGATTTTTGGTGGAATTTTCCCAAACTCGCCAGAAAAATTTTTGTGCGATTATCCTCTACCAGAACATTTTTGGGATGAACTCCAGAAAAAGGCCTTCATGCTATTCTGCAAACAATGGACGCCAATTTCTGCCCGGATTTTCAAATATTTGTCGCAGATTTTCTGGGATTTTACAGATTTTCAGGGATTTTGCCAGGATTTTCTACAAATCAAAACGTTTGGAGGTGTGCTTACACCCCCGCCTCCTACACCACTGTGTTCTATGACCACAATCTGGGTAAAACGATGGTTTGTTGGGAGGATGACAGGATGCTTGCTTTACCTGGTCTTTCACCGACGCGCTGCACACCGTCTTCTATAAATGGAGTAAGTCTGCCAAAGCAACCTGTGCATGTTTGCAAGTTATTCCGCTATGATCTCATTTACGCAAGCTAACCGTAACATCTGGAAAGGAATATAGTTGTATGTATTTAATTGCCTCTCTTTCGGAAAGCTGCAATTCGGCGACACTCAATCCATTTTTTCGCAATTGCGTGTCGAGCCGTCGTTTCAACTTATGCAGAAGAAATACTTTATACCTTAACATCCAAGCGGTTGCCTTCTTCAATTGGTATAAACTAGAGAAACGTTGAATTAGCCGATCAGTTGCTCCTTTTGAAGTCATAACCTGCTCGTTAGTAGTTATTATTTCTCGAATACTCGAACGAACTTTCTTTCAACGGAAAAATAAATGTAGGCAAAATTTTTTCTACCTCCCACAGGAACTGAGGACCGGTTAACTATTGGATCAAATGTGTCAGCTTCTTTGCATTTAACCTTCTTGTGGCTTCATCTGCCGGGTTTGCTTTCGAAATTTCGAAACTCCATTGCGATGGTTTAGACCAATCTTCTATTCTTGACAAACGATTAGCAACAAAAACTGGAAAGCGCTTAGTGGCTGTTCTGCAAACTTTGAATTACAAGTGTCGAACCGCTCCAAAACACAGATTCGGACAAATCAAGCGGTAACTGATGTTTAACCAATCGATCAAGCTGAATGCCCAGAACCGCTGCAGCTGGTATTATACAAATTTTTAGAGGAGCTACATATGCATTGCCGATGAGAAGACGCAATATATCTGTCCTGTGTAACTTTCCATGCGTGCCCCTGCATACACTGGTGCAGAGGCATCACAGAGATGATGCAGCTGACATCTGTGAAATTCTGCGAAGGTTTTACGCAGCTGAGGACACGAATATCTTGAAGTCGTTCAAGCTCATTTACCTATTTTTTCTACTCTGTCTTTTCATCTTCAGATGCAGGTTTATCCCAAGATGCGCCACGACAGCAAAGCTTATGCATAAACATTGTCGCGGTTATCATCACTGGGAGAAGAAAAACCTGAAGGATCGTGCAAGGAGCAAATCGTTGATAATGCAGTTCTTCTCGTGACTTTACCATTCTCTGCTCAACACTAATTTTAAATCCAAAGGCGTCTCTGTCTTCTTTCCGATGCACACCAAGCACATGTTCATACAGATCTAAACCGGATTTCAACTCCAACTCGACAGACCTTGACACCAGGGCTTCTGGAATAGTTTCCAAAATGTTTTGACAGTTGCTAAGCCGTTTAGTCAGTTTGAATCCACACTTTGTAAGCATAGAACATACCTGCGGCACAATCTTCATCGTTGCTTCATCGTCGTGAAACGAAATCAGGCAAACGTCTTTGTAGAAGTAGCTGAGCACAATGAATCGTGTATCTGAATCGATTTCAAGACCGTAGTCTGTCGCGACCCTTTTAGGACAAAACTTAGCGATACTGAGCGAACAAGTAAACCTTAAAAAATGCACCATTTGGTAGTCAGCAGGATCTTTCGTGAGGTCAGCATTTGACCACCATGCAAATCGTAGAGCATCGCAATCACGTTGTTGCACTCACACTTGTTGAAAGATCTCTTATACGTCCGCCACCACTGCAACAGGATTCATCCTAAGCCAACAAGCGAGTTCGCAAGGTCAAAACCATGTGGCAGCACGTCATTGTGAGATAATCCGTGCCATTTCGCTCCGCAGTCAAATACAACTCTGCGTCTCTGACCTCACCCGGTGTCAAGCAAAATTTCTGACTTCACACCACGTGCGCATGCACAGACTAATATTCTACATATCATATACGCTTAGAAAATTGATGATTAGGGCTTAGGGTTTGGTTTTTAGGTGTATCTGGTTAGGGTTTGGTTTAGAAAAAGAAGAATGATTGAGGTCTAAGACTAAGTCCTATATTGTCCAGTGGTTATAGTTACTTCCGTTGCATAGCTTGTTGTAGTTATATGAAATCTAACCAAAAGTTTTTATTTACACAACACACATCCAAAAGTAATCGTCAAACTTTATTCCTTTACTCTGAAAAGCAAAATAACTGACAAACAATAATATGAGTAGGTCCGAAATTTCGCTTGACACCGGCTTACGTGGGTTTATCACAGCACGATGTGGCAAGTAACACGTAGCATTTGTGGATACGTCATCTGTAGGAACTTGCCTGCAATAGCCTGTTTCAATGTTGTTTTGAACAGCGTTGACATGACCTTCGCGAAAAGCATCGTCGCTTTGTAAATACCTCTTCAACAAAGTTTAAACCAGAGCTTCTCAAACCTTTTTGTTCTGCGACCCTATTTCAAAACATTTTTTTATGCGGCCCTTTGATGGATAGCCTAGATGTTAATGATACGTGTAAACGTCCCGCTACAAATCTCAAGAGGAAGTTTTGTCTGTGGCGAAATCATACAAGTGTGCACAATCTACGAAAGGAACTATACAGTAATAAAACAATCACACAATGAGAACAGAAAGGCGAAAAAAATTAACACAAGACAATTCAGTTTGCGCAACCTATAGTTTAAGAAGCGTTGGTTTAAATGACGTAGGTTCAATTTATGGTTTCGTGGTAGACATGGCGCGTCTAGATGCCACAGCAGCGGTAACTCATAATGACCGTCACCGAACTTCACATAACCTTCCATTAAATCAAGGGCATACCAGCCCTTTCTCGACATTTGCGGGAGGATCTTGAAGATTAGTATCTCTGAAATCTGCCTTCCACACGTCTTCCAACTGCTTTTGCAGCGTGTGTATTTGCTCAAGGTTCACCTGCGAAGAGTTTCGTGCATTCCCTACAGTCGGTCCAATCAAAGATCACTCGAGTGGCAGCACTGTAATAGGCTGCTTCCTTTTTCCTTTGCGGATGTCTTTCGTGCAAAGCGCTTCAGGTGCGTTCGCTCCAACAGAAGTGAAACGTCTTCGTCGACACTGGAAAGCTACAAATGTCTTAAATGAGCACGCTGTTGTAACTGGTCATGAGGCACAGAAAGCGTTCGTATAGCTATTTTATCGATGACATAAACTTCAGGCAATTCTATTGACGCAGAACCATCCAATGATGTAATAGTAAGGCCTACCTGCCTTGAAGGATTTTTTTACCAGCACCATTGATGGTGCTCAGCGTGAGTGTTTTTCTGGTCCATCTGCATCTGGATCAGGAGTCTCAAACACGCGGGCGCCTTGTGGCCGGCGAGGGTCTTTTGTACGGCCCGCGATGCGTTTTTTGGAATTTTTAAATAATTAACATTTACGTTGCCCAGTGCCATGAAAAAGTTGCAGCGAAATAAATGAATCAGAGCTGAATGATACCCAGTGTGGTTTTCGTCCCGGCCGCACCACTACAGATCACATTTCCACATTTCACTCTCCAGCAAATTTTTGAGAAATCTTGGGAGTATGCTAAAGGTGTCTTCACATGCTTTGTCGACCTTGAGAAAGCATATGACCGGGTTCCTTGTGAAAAGCTTTGGGGAGTGTTGCGTGGGTACTCGAGGTGGCCGGAGTCACTTTTTCAGACTCCGACTCCAATCCTGTTCCAAAATTTTAAAATCCGTATCCGGCAATTTTTTGATTTGAGAATCCGACTCCTGTTCAGACTCCGGCTACAATCACAGATCCAAGCGTAATTTACCCAGGTTTTATTTAAGAAATGACCACACAGACTCCTACTCCCGAAATTGAAAAGTGAATCCTGATCCGGGTCCGGTTTTTCGCAAATTTTTGACTCCGGGTCGGGATCCGGGTCCGAAAGAAAAACGCAGGATCCTGCCGGAGTCGACCCCGGTACTCCGGATCCGGTACTACCTCTGATGGGTACGGCGTTGACGGCCGCCTGATACTGGCCGTCAAGTCACTGTATTCCTGCTCAGAAGTTTGTGTCCGTGTCAGGAGAGTTAAATCATGACCGTTCGCCGTTGGTGGTGGACTCCGACAAGGGTGCGTGCTGTCACCGCTTCTTTTCATAGTCTACATCAATGGTTCTCAACTTTTCCGCTGAAGGGAGCCAAATCCAGACTTACGATTTTATTGGAGACTCTCAGTAAATTTTTTTACCTGTAATTTAATTGACATGCTTTTTTACAGCAGAACGAAGTCTGTTACACAAAATATTAGACGTTTTATTGAGAGACTGCTGAAGGCCGCACAAAGGGTGCCTGAGAGCCGCACTTAGCCCTCAGAACCGGGGTTGAGAACCACTGGTCTACATGAATTGGATAGACAATCACAGCCGAGTCGACGAGGGGGTCACAGTTGGGAGCTGCAGGATCAACGTTTACTTCTTGCAGACGATTTGGTACTGCTACCATCTTCTCAACCGTCTTCAGCATGCACTCAATCGGTTTTCATGCTGCGTGCGACCGAGCCGGAATGAAAATCAGCACTAAAAATACCGAGGTACTATGTCTCTCTACAAACCCAAGGCAGTGCATGCGGCAATACACTGCAGCAGGTGGAGAAGTTCTAGTACCTAGGGGTGGTATTTACTAGTGATGGAAGGGGGAGCGAGGAGATAGGTACACGGATTGGTAGAGCTAACGCTGTTCTGCGTGAGGTTTATCGCTCGTTGACCACATAACGGGAGCTTTCAAACACCGCAAAGCTGTAAGTTTTCAAATCGGTCTTTGTTCCGATCCTTACCTACAGTCATGAATCTTGGGTAATCACCGAAAGAATATTAACTCAGGTGCAAGCACAATAGATGGGATTTTGCGAAGAGTCCACGGTGAGATAAAGGGGTGTACCGAGGTTAGATTGCGCCCGGGGCAAGAAACAAGTTTGGCGTCTTCATATATGAACCTAAGGTATTTTGGAAGTAAATGTACTGGATTGAAGAAAAGACTTGCGATTTTTGGCCCCCCCTAGTGATCGGCACCCAGGGCATGGTGCCCCCTCGTGACGTCCCTGGTGTGACACTTCGCGACAAAGCGCGCAGCTGTGAAATTCGCAGGACCATGAATGTTGAACTACATGTCCTAATTGAGAGAACAAAACTACGTTAGTTGGGCAAATATATCCAGAATGCCCAACGAAAGACTGGTGAAGCAAGCCCTTCTGGCCAAACCCACAGGAAAGTGACCCAGATGTCGTCCAAGGCCTAGGTGGAGTAACTGCATATCCGACCTTGCTTGGTTCCCTCATGTTGTGGAACTGGTAAAGGAGGCGGGGGCGCAAGCGAAAACCTTTGTGGAGTGCAGCAAAAAAATCTCTGAAAGCCTTCACGAACTCCCTGAAAATATGAGCAAAAATGGCACCCAACATGCTTTGATTTGAAAAAAATGGCGTCCAAATTTACATGGAGAGTTTTTTTGGGAGGTCACTTTTTTGGAGTTTTTTTCGGGCAAGTGTGGGAGAATTCTGGCAAAAAATTCTTTGCACATCCAAAAATTTGCCTGTTCCTACACCTATATGATGTGGAACCAGCAGAACTGTTTGAAATTGCTGTTGACCGTGAGGTGTTCCACTTACTCCCATGGATGTTGCTCCCGCAACCCTCACTAGAGGAAAAGCGGGCTTGAAAATGAATTAAATGAATAACATTTAAGTTAGTTTATTCACCGGTGTTCAAAAGTGCTGAGCTAACGAGTGAACAAATTCTTTAGACGGCTAGAATTGATTAATACGAACGTAGAGACGGATATAAATGATTTGTCTTTAATTCATGATACCTTTCGCAGGAAATAAGATGTAAAATTAAGTTCAGGTACCGCTATTGTTGCGTCAGCGTCATAATGCGGCCCGCGGGTTACCTTGTATGCAGGGCCCCGACATGTGGAAGTGCCGCCCCGGGGCGATTCGAAAAGCGCCCCCCCCACAGTCAGCGGCGTAACTAGAGGTTTGAGCCGGGGGTGGGCAAACTTTGCTGAAGGGAGCCCTTTAGCCATCGTGTGGGCATGCAATAATTAGTTCGTAAAAACGCACATACGTTACATATATGTGGGCTTAAGTCTACGTTTATTCGCGCCACATATATATGGTTGTAAGTCTTCAAGCACATCCCGTTCGTGGTGAATCGCACATTCCATGACACGCTAACCTAGAGGCTGGAACAAAGGGTATTCGAATAACACAAAAATGGTTATTTATAGAGAAGTACAAAGCAGATGTTAGATTGTAAACACAAATACCACAGGCATGGGCGTCCGCAAAAATTTTTCCACGGGTAGGCAGAGTCGACATTTTGATTGTCCATCTCAGGCTGCTGACGATACAAATGCAAAGAGACGTTCACATAACGCTTTACCTTTGTTACGCCACAAAGAAAATGACCCACGTTACTGTAACAGTCCCAAAAATGCACTTCGTTACCAGCAATGTTTCTTTTTCAGATCGTACAAAACTCGTTGACAGCAATATTTCTTTTCAGTTTTCACATGGTATAAATGTCTCTTTTCACACCGTGACTTACTGCTATCAGCAGTTGCTGCATTACCTGCCACAGAGGTTTGCGTTCAACAGTCCCATGCAGCAAAACGCCTACTGTCGTAACTTAATCAGTGCCAGATGAGGCTTTTAAGGGCCCTGAGGCACAATCTTTCGAAGGTCCTCATCTTTTCAATATAAACCAATGTCGCATGGTGTCCCCATGATACTCGTGTTCATCACGTGAAATAACACACTGTACAACATGAAATGAAAAGGGTGGTTATGTAATGCGAAAACGAAAACGTGTGTCCTATCATAACTCAGAAATATGAAAACGTTCTCAGTTTTTCCCACCATGTTAGACACTCAAACTGCAATAGTACTTTCCGTGTTGTGTGTTTTTTTGCAAGCAAATTCATGTATCAGCTTGTCAAAGTTTAGTTTCCGTAGTAGTTGACTCTCATGCTGCTTTATGCCAGGGGTGGACAACCTACGGCCCGCGGGCCGGATCCGGCCCGCAGCCCGTTTACCAAATTGTAGTAACTGTATGGCCCGCCTTTAATGGTACTGTGTTATATTTCATAAACCTGCCCTCCTCGCAACTTTTTGCTTGAATACTTACGAGGAATTACTTATGAGAAGTTGCATGGTAAATGTACTGCACGTTGCATTTTAGGCTTTATCTAAGAACTGTGAAAATCAGGAGTTAATCTGATTAAACTTCTATAAATTCCCACGATTTCACAACAGCAAAAGAACGGGAATTGTTGGGGGAAAATTAGTACGGCCCGCCATACCTTGCAGAGTTTGTTTGTGACCGGCGACTCGGGAAAGTTTGCCGACCCTTGCTTCATGCCCTCCTCTGCGTCGTAAATACGATGCCATACCGTTCTTGTATGATGCCACAAGCGCCTGTAATGTGTTTTTTCTGTTGTACGCATAATCTGTGTATTGCAGGGGTGGCCAACTTGTCTTCGACTGGGAACGACTAGAAAATATCTTGATAACTCGCGATCGACCAGTCGGTAACAAAGGCACAAGTACGAAATATCGTAAAATGCAACTTTTTCATTTTCATGTACTTTCTAAATTATTGATTGAAAAATGTTCTTTTTAGGTATGTTGTCAATTCAGTGTAAAATCGGCGATCGACTAGTGCATTGAACGTTGGGCAACATGGGCAACAAGCATAGTGCGTAGACAGGCCATAACTGCATTGAATGTCAGCTTTCACCTTTGGGGCCTCTTAACTGCAGGGGCCCTGAGGCCTGTGCCTTACAGACCTCATCGCTAATTGGGCACTGAACTTAAGTGAAACTTTGTTGCTTAAGTGAACTTAAGTGAACCTTTGTCTGCAAGCTCATCAGTCATCACTGCATGATGCCCGAACAGTGAATCCGGCTCTTGTGCAGTGTAAGTGTCATACCGGCAAATGAAACGGTCATTGCAAGAATTAAGTCATTTAAGCTGCTCACTTTAGGTGTTCCAGAAATTTTTGGTTCTTAGACCCAATTTCCAGGTGGTAGCAAATGCCAATTTACCCCCTCACATGAACACTAGGGGATGCCAAACACTGAAACAGCGCACCAGCTGCAACTGCTTTCACTTATTATCAAATTTTAATACGGCAATGGGAAGAAAATAAAGACATATTGACAACAGGTTCTGAAGTAAATGGCGAAAAACGTCGGATGAAGGTGCTCAGTGGCGCATAAAAGCATGTAAATTGTTTTTACCAAGGTATCAAATGCTTGTGCGAGATATTTTTAACTTGAGACGGACAACCGTTTGTTTTCAGTGAATTTATATCATGATTTGATGGTTGGCGTTAATTATAAAATCAATTTAATTATGTATTTGCAGGGTTTTTTAAGGAAAATTTTAGGTACCTGGTATGGACTTTTAGGGACCCGATTTCTCTGATTCTAGGGACCCGATTTTCTCTGATTCTAGGGATCTGATGATGATGATTTTATCTGATTATAGGGACCCGATTTTAAATTCTAAGGACCCGAATCGGGTCCCTAAAACACCTTAAAAATTCCTGGTATTTGTCTTGCGCATATGCTCAACGTGGAGGGGATGAAAGAGCAATCACAAGAAAATGCAACTAATACTGACTACTTTTTCATGATAATAATTGAAACTGTGAAACAGCGTCAAGCATACTAGTCACAAATGTGAACTTTTCAGTTACTGCTACATGTGTTTTGTATTTGAGTTGGCTTATTAACTGAACATCTCCGTGAATGGACATAATTGTCGCAATTCATGTTACAAAATTGCTGACCAAGAACTTCTAATTGAGTGCCTGTGACGTTAGATATTTCCTGGGTCAATGCATGTGGCCTTTTAAATTATATCCGTTTTTTGATTAAATAAATCAATAAATTTGCAGCAAAGGCAGGAAAACCTTGTCTTTGAACTTGGATAGTTACTAGTAAAGCAGTACAAAGTGACCTGTTTCAGCTAAATTGTTTTTAGTCGGGGTGATGAAGCAGCAAAAAATTATGTCAGCTTTCTGAACTTTGCAGCAGAACTTTTACTTTGCTGTTGTGCTTTCTCTTTACGTTTTTGAGCACCAAAATTCATATTTAATCCTACTTCGTATACTAATGTTGCACATATTTGTAATTCGTTGTCAAAACTGTAATCGGTACTGCATAATCCACATTACAAAGATCACCAACTAAAGAAATGTGATACACACCAAAACTTTTGATTGATAACGTTAGTGTCAAATTGCCATATAGTGCGTTTGCAATACTCAGAAAAAGTTAAGAAATCGTAGGGAATCCAGATGTGGCCAGTTATCAGACGACTCCTGATAATGATTGCATATTGCTTTAACTAGCGATTCCAAAACATTTTCGAGCGTGACTGAAATCTGAATTGGTGAACATCTTGCGACCCAAGTCTCAAAAAGCGTATGTTAATATGACAAAAATTTTATTACATGGATGATTTTTAGCAGTAGGTTGCTAAGTTTCTTTTCAGTGTCAGCAGTTTACTCTTTCGTCAAGTACCTACGCTACACTACAAACCGACAAGCCAACAAGTTTGAATAATTACAACTCAGTTTAGGTTTTGATCGCCTATGCGCGACCTATTTTCTGATCCGCTGCGAAATCGCAACCTTTCTTTGGGTCACGACCCATACTATGGGAACCACTGGCTTCAACGCTTAAAACTGTCAAAACGCTTAAACCTGTTTTACTTTGTAGATGTGTATCACTTCATCGCATACTTTACTTCGAGGTGTAAAGTGCGCTGCACAGACGATAACTGCCGTGCCCGCTGCTGGGATGGCCAGAAAACGAAGTTACCACTTCCAGCCGAGATGCTGAAATGAACACCACTGATTCAACTTCAATGGTGAATTTCAAACAGCTTTGTTAAACCGGCTTTGCTTTCTTTCTCTGTATTCTAATTTCAAGGTCGCTGTCCACTCTCAAGTTAAAGTACACGACAGTTTTCAAACATAAACGTATTCACAACTGCATCACACACTCCAACGTAAGCAGAAATACAATGGCCGCAGATGCGGGCAACGTTCCACAATTACGGGCGATTATCACATCACACACAGTATGCGGTATGCACGTTCAAGATGATGTACTGCATTCTGCACGCCGCTGCAACAACTTCGATTTGGGATTCATTTGATGAGTGTTAGTATGCTAAACACTGCACTATTTCAGTATTTAAAACGTCAAGACCAACGGATTTCCAAAACTTGTAAAAGCACTTCCATATTCTGCAGTTCATGAAATCTCTAAGAGGGGGCCCAATTTTTGCATTTAGCTTGCCAGGGGGTGGCGCGCACCCCTGCTCCTCTGTCACTTACGCCACTGCCAAAAGTCGAAAAGTGCCTCCCTCCCCAAGCCATGGGTTAAAGCAAAGTCAAGCCTTTCAGGACGGAATTTTTTCATAACAATGCATCATCAGGCTGGAGTTAATTGTGAAAATTTCACTGAAGTGAAATTCCGGGACATTTTGCTAACCGGGACAGGACACCGGGACAGACGTTTAAACGGGGACAGTCCCGGCCATACGTATGGTAGGTCCAACCTTAACCAAAACCTAAAACCTAAATCTAACTTCAGGTTCATTCGTGAAAGACCATTTGCTATTCCTTTTCACCAAAAGTGCCGCCCCGGGGCATTGCCCACCCCGCCCCCCACCATGTCGGGCCCCTGCTTGTAAGTCCTCATGTGGCCCACGGTGCAATTTGAGTTTGAAACCCCTTATCTAGACACTCTCCCAAACTGTTAGATCAAAGATAACTTCCGACCTGGACTCAAAAAATGCGTTTGCCACAATTTCCTTACCGTTCGTACGAACGTTGATCGGTACCACCCGCATTGACACGCCTTGAAGATTTTACGTGGCACTGCATATTCCGTTAGAGGTGTCCGTAACTTCTTTGTCAGGCGTCTTGCCAGATTCAATCGACTCTTGCGCGGTTGTAGTTGGATGTGAGGCGGGCTTTGATGGCGGGTGAAGCAACGATTGGTATTTTCCTGAACACTTATTTTCTTTACAGTCGGTAGGGCTCTGACATTGATAAGCCATATGTCCACGCTGTGTCCCCTAGATACGCTGCAAGTACCACAGACATCTTTTCAAATGTTCACAAACGCCATATGGGAAAATATAATAACACGTTTGTACAATGTAGCTCAACGAAATCAATGCCTTTTTATTCACAAACACCCAATATGTACTGCATGCGTTCAATTGGGCACATTGATTGTGAAGTCAGTATTGCAATTCCTTTCTGATGCCCTGATGTTAATTTAATAGAATTTATAAAACTTTTAATAGTTGAAGGCAAAAAATATAAGATTCAATTCGTATAAACTAAAAATGTGCATTCAAAAGTTGCTAACAATTTATCGGCAACATGCGGCTATCAGAAAAGCAACGATTGCAAATAGTGAGAAAACAAATCGATTTTTCCACGTTATGTTGCTTGCAAATGACTCAATATCGTTGAACTCAACCGGACGAACGTGGGAAACTTTCACTTTAGGGGATTTTCGAGCAATTTGAGATACTGTACTTACTTTGACAACACGTGCTTTTCATCACAAAATCATTTCAATCCTATCCAAACTTTTAATAACTTTACCTTGTGTAACTAACTATTCTTCTGTGTGTTTCTCCAAATAAATAACTACTTACCCAATTCCATCAAGTCTTTGTTTTCAGATTCTTCTACGTTGCCAAGCAACATCAGTGCTGCACAAAAGCTTTTGAAATCTTGCAAAAACTTCCTAAAAACCAGAAAATATGAAGAAGCAACAAAAACAAGAACCGATCTGACTGACCTGATTCAAAACATCATCGACACAACAGCA
>JGI24158J21664_10007162_pt1 | contig 14793 bp, 6 predicted proteins | sample Ectturendosymbi3_FD_21664 | JGI IMG/M metagenome (IMG submission 21664) | reverse complement strand
GCAAGATTATGCTGAAAGCTCAAATCGCCAAAAGCTCAAATTCACCAAGTTGCAAACGCCGCATAAGACGTATTATTAATAACCGCTATAGGGAGAGACATATTGTAGATTTCTAACAAGTACGGTAAAAAGAAATAGAGTAATTTTGCAGTTTCGCTGCAAAATGAACGTCAGTACTATAAATCCTGAGATGGCTTTCGTCAATATTTTGGATCGTAGCTTAATGCTGGAGATTTGTTAAAAATCTACCTGCAACAAGAAACACGATCGAGAGAAATTTGTTTTGATCTGGTGGTTCAGATCCTAATGAACTTCTTGATCGCAGCACAAGTAATGCCAGCGGGTGAGCTGCTATGCTGAACGAGTGCTGTCTCAATAAAAGTGTTAACGTGATCAGCTCATACTTTAAATTGGGTCACTGCAAATGACGCAATTAAACAGTACAGCTGACCGTACGAAGTACGTAATGTGTGGACCTTACTAAAAGCTCAGATTAACGTTTGGTAACGCCACTAACAACGTATGGAGATCCTCCTACCCGCCTCACGTATTCCTGGTCACGTTAGTATAAAAGGTAAAACGTCTGGCAAACACTTTGCAGTGAAGCGAAGGTCTTGTAAGTTAGCGATCACCTCGCAATATCCGGCTATCGTGGAAATTACTTGCACTGCATGAATTAAGCAATACCAAATCAAATCAAATCCTAGAGCGTTACCGTTTTTTGTAACGTTTTCCTGACCAATGTGTAAGTCAGGCATCATACAACACTATTCACAATGTATTTGTGTCGATCACTGTAAGCACTCACTGAAGCAGGGGTCACTTACAGTACATGGTGCTCGCGCGCAAGTCGCCCGTAACGGCCAGGTGGGTCGTCCGCGGGCCTCTTTTGGAAGTAGCATTAACATGATCAGTGTTCCCACACAATTAAACGTCAATTGAGCAAATGCTTTATTTCGCAAATGTGTATCAAGCTGGTAGTCTTCGCATTAATCGGTACCCACGGAATAGCTTTCAGTTTCAAGAAATTCCTGCACTAATGGAACGTGTCACAATAAATGAAAATGAAACGTCAATAATTTTACGCCACTGGCTACTTGAGACAATATCCGCTCGAACCACAACATGCTGTACTTACTCGTCGACGAAGGGTGAGAAAAAGTTGGATGCCGTCGTCATGTTCCGGAGCGCCGTAAAACCAGGACCATATTTGCAGCTCACTTTCGCCACAGGCCGGTCGTAAATGACGTTCGCGGCTGCCGATGCGGTGGTAACGAAAACAAAAGCCACGACGCGAATGACGTCACGATCGTGATGAACGACAGTTCCGCACGAAGCAAAGGGAACCGGAACGAACAAGCTGCGATTATATTATCGTCTTTTCACTCTTTGCAATTCCAAACAGAATCCTTTCTCTGGGGGGAAATAACTCTTGATTTGTTTTCTGTCGTCCTCTTTGACAACTTCCATTATGTTCTCCACCTGTCGCGCGTTTACGCATTGGCCAAAAGTTTTTTTACTTTTGTACTGTTGTCAGTTTTACAATAAGTTTGATTTTGACGAGAAAAAAGCATTTGTTCACAAGTAAAAGTTTCTTTCCAAAGCGCTGTAACCTTTATTAAAATTAAAACAGGTTACATAGCAAAGGGCATCGACTGCAGACCTATTCATACCAGTAGTCAACTGCGTATTATCAAAAGCAACTCCACAACAACCGAATAAAAACCTATATCTTGTCATTCTTATCAAACATAAGCTCAAAAAAACTGACCGACATGCGGAATCAGCAAAGAAGTCAAACAAACGGTTTGCCTGGAAAACTCCCAAACACATTGTATTTGAAATGGTAATTATACCATTTCAAGTTTTATAACGAATTTGTAGCCCACAGGTGGAGGGTAGAATAGCTTCTTTCCGGGCGGTTGAGGTGAACGCTCTTGCCCAAGGAGTGCTTCGGCGATCTACTGGGTGGCACGTCGATCAAACAGCCAACCTTCCAATTGAGAGGCCACTGAGCTATCGCCGCCCTCAATGTGGGTTAATGAGTCAGCTTATGGCTAACTGTTTAAGCTACATTACCATGTTTGCCCATCGTTAGCCACCTTTGTGTGTAAGCCGCATGATCTCAAAAAAAGTAATGTAAGCCGCCCGTGAATATAAGCGGCATAAAACATTTTGCAAACTTATGAGAAAAAAACTCTACAGTGCGAAACATTAGTTTGCTGCACAGTCCTGCAGCAACAAAACGATTTGGTTATAGCAAGGAAAAAACAAGCCCTTATTTGTCAGCTACCCTTGTGCATAGGCTGCAGTTCAGTTCAGTTTCGTTTATAACAGGGTTGCCAACTGTCTTCGCCAAAAAAAGTAGACCTAGTCTGAAAACGCCAGATAGCAGTCACAAAGCATTTACATAAAACATGCACAACCAAACACAAAATAGATATTAAAACTCGTCAGAAACATCGTGGTAACACAATTCCAATCTTCAGAAGCATTTTCTTTTCCCGTGATTGCACTGAGGCACTTTTGTTTCTTATTAAATACATCGAGAATTTTAGGGCAACATTAAAATCTTTGCAATGTTTTTTGCACTTTGCAAGGTCATACTCTCGTCAGAAGATGGTAATGAATAGACCTATGCAGCCCAGACGACGTTTTTCCAGAGTCAAGCCTTTCCAACTGAAAAAAGCCAAAAAGCCAGATCTTGTCTGGGTTTTTGGGGAACTGGCTTTTTTTGAATAAAAACAGAATTTCAAAAGCTGGCCCAAAAAAAAGCCAAATTGGCAACCCTGGTTTATACCAGGTTTTGTACTCCTTTTTGGAGTGTTACAGGTGATCTGCGGCGCGGCGCCAATCTCCACTTGTTGGCGCAACGCGCAACGCGGTTGCTTTCGCAGTGAATGTCGCACTGGAGGCGAGTCAGTGGCAGGCATACGTTGCACAAAGCGACAAAAAATAAAATTAAACCCCTGACTTACAATGGAATGAATATAGTACGTGAAAAACCGGTTGTGCATGAACGGATCGGGATGCAGTATATTTGCTGATTGCAAACATCAAAGTATCTTGAGAGCAGGCCCGTACCCAGCTTGGGACACCAGAGGTGCGGGGTGAAGAGTTTTCACGGAGGGGTACAAAATTTGTAATCTATGTCCAATAGTTTTAAACTGTGTTAAACACATTTTTCCAGGGGGGGAGAAAANTTTTGCAGGTGGCGAAGACCCCCCTGCGCCCCCTTGGTTACAGAGCTGCTTGAGAGCAATACAGTAGGTCGAAGTCACNGAAGTATTTTACAACGTCTACTTCGTGAGCGTCCACTGGTTTAGAACATCCGTGCGGCAACTTTTCAAAGAATCTAACCACAACAAGAAAGGGGTTAAAATGCTAGCAGAACTTGTATACTCACGAATAAACGGACTGTCCAGCAGCGCCTGTGGAGGGAACCGCTGTCCCACAGCTTTTATCGACCGAGTAGCCACCGACGTGAACGACAGGAGTAAAGTTTCCCATTTCACGGTTCAAGAATTTGCTCAGTGAAGCGGACAGAATTTCCAGCTTCATTCCCCAACTGCTGCAGTCAAGTTGCACGGCCAGTTGTTCGCCCAGTTTTGAAGCAGATGTTGTAATGGTGGGTGGCGACACTGTCGACCGGCTTGGGTCGAACAAACGAGGCTGGTGTGTTCTACTCCTTCCTCGCAAGTGCGATCGATCTGTCGAACTGGGAGTAGCAACAGGAGGCAAACCTGAGACACCTGCACCCAAAGAGTTGAAGAGCTCTGATAACGCGGGTGATTGCTCCAACGACTACAGCAGGTGGTTAACTTCAACGTTTGCCGATGTAACATCGGTAACCGGCCCGATGTAACATATGACACTTTGCAGATGCTTCGTTCCTGCTGCAGAGTTTTTAGGCAAAAAATAACTGCAGAAAGGCAAGGCCGATGCTAGGTGGTTTGTTCCCCTCAAGCCTGGACTTAGGAGCCCCCAATTTACAATACATCGCATTTAATACATAACATTTATAAAAACAGAAACGTCAATTTGATTTAACGTATGTTGATGAAAGCTTGTTTCTACAGTAGCAATATAACTCATAAAGCAGACATACTATAGTACATCAGACAGACTTCACTATTTACTAAATTACAAGCTAGAGAAGTGAGGTTTCCTTAATTTTCAAAGACGCAGAAAGTTTTTATCAACTCAGTCATATCTATGGTTTTGGCAGTTTCCCTTTCAATAGTTTTCATTGCCGGAGTTGTTAGTGGTCTTTCATCAGTCATAGTTGATCTGTGAAACGTTTTCATAAACTTCAAAACAGGCAAACTTTTGTCTGACAACACACAATATTAATTTTCACCGTGTGAAGTGAATAACATTAGCGCCATCATGTGATGAAAACTTCTAACACTGCTGTAAAACAATTGCTCATCACACACCGGATACTACAGGCGCGGGCTACGAACACGATTTTACCTGATTGTAATCTTGGAAACCGGCTATTCTGTTCTTGTACGGTTAAAGGGTACAAAACTGGTCTACAACAATCTTTCTGAATAATTTCTTACTAGACTACACTAAAAATGCTTACAAACAACGTGGATTCAGCAACGTTTAACTCCCTAAACAACCACCAACTTTCCAACGCAAGTGCTGACAACGAAACTACCCGCAATGCAGTTCGCAATGATTTGCTAAGATAGCAGGAAGCTATGGATCGTGGGAAACTCAATTTCTTTGACGTATCATGTAAATATGAATGTTGGAAGGGAAAACGTGTGAAATCAGTTCTTGGTGAGTCCAGTTCTGGTGTGTCTCAGTGCCCTAACGAAGGTTCTCAGTCAGATGTGAGGGCCCCTTCTTACCAGGCCATCCTCAGGTCAAGGGGTAGGTAGGCCTTTCCTCCGGCTCTGCGTAAAAGTCATGTATGTAACTAATATGTAACCAATCAGGTATGCAACGAAGGAACACCTACGACTGCTTGTAACAGCGTTTTTGTCATGTTGGCTTTAGTAACATTCCGCAGTCCAGTTGGAAACAAAACTAAGACCAATCTCAGATGGAAAAGCCAATTTAAAAAACAATGTAATGGTTGTCTTGTATGTTGTTGCCATTATACAGTTCACATGAAATGAAACGATCTCCTTTATCCATTGTTGATACAGTAACTCTACTAAAGCATGTTGTAAAATTCAAGCAGTGCTGACTACTGTCTAGTTTTGTCCACATTACGATGTTATGAAAAAAAGCGAATGTTGCTGTTCTCAGATGTCGCTCCTTTTTTACAAATCTCAACAAGGACTAAACCAGTGGTTCCCAAAGTGGGCGGTGAGAAACTCTAGGGGGGAGGTGAAGCAGAAATGGGCGGTTGGGGGGCGATAGGAGATCCAGTTAAGAATTGCATTTCTGTTGTCTTACTAACTTTGAGTGACCAAATGTCATAAAAAACAGTATGATCAACAAACATGTATGCATGTAATTTGTAAGCAAAAACTTAGCGTTTCACTAAATTAAGTTTTATAGTGAAATGCACGAAAAAATTGTGTTGATATGTTTGCTAGGCATGGCAGGGGGGGCGATAGAAATTTGTTTGTCAGAAAAGGGGGCGCTAGCCAAAACAGATTGGGAAACACTGCACTAAACGATAAGCAGTCAAGAAGGCGCCTCGGGTATCGAACTTCCTAGTCGTAGCCTACATCTCGGCCAGAAAATAAACTGTAAGCCGAAACCTGCTGTTGTTACAGTCAACTGTGTAGATTTGAACTACTGAGGTGAGCACAACAAGAGAGAAGTGTAAGTAGGAGGCAAAGAACGAGCAGGAGTAAAGAGATCATATGCNATAANCACTCTACTGATACCAGGCTGCACTATATTAGATCACAGTGACTTTACTCTTGGGCACCATCTGCCGGTGGCTAACTTTAAACATAAGACGTCGCCTTACAGCCACTCCACTGTTGAACCGCTAGGTACGCAATGCATACTACGCACGCAGGAGAAAAATCGCAATGCATCGAACAGATAGCTTCGTTACTTCATAATTTCACGTGAGATTGTGGTGCGAAGAATAAATGCAGGAACGCCGTAAGTAGTTTGTTTTGAAACAAAAAATAATTGTTTTATTACACGAAGAAAACTTAATGCTTCATCACGAACGGTTGTAATTTAATTTATGGCAGTATTCTGTGCATTAAAAATTTGTATTGGTTTTCACTGCTTTTAGTAAAACCAGAACCAGGATTCAGCAAAAGCGACGATTATCTCACCATTTGTGCATTTCAATGTGATCCTTTTGATCCTTTGCATGCCTCCCTCGAATAAATTAATATATATGCTTTCAAAGACTGGGAAAAAAATTCATGTCTATTTTGCTCGATTCTTTCTTTATTGAACTATTAATAAATATGCAAAATATTTCCGGCAATCTGGAGATGTAATTGCAAGTGGAAGAAAGCGTAGACACAAAATGAGGAAGCATTAGGCGAGCGTAAAAACAAGTTTGAACGATGGCGCTCAACCAGATAAAGGTTTCCTAGCACAGTTTAGTGGGCAGCTGTTTGGGAATGGGTGTCAGTGTCAAAGTGTTGCATGTTAAATAAGTACATTACGCAAATGAGTGTTTGTAAAGTTTAATGACCACCAATTTGTATTGTGCATTTGCTAATATCAGTAGACCTGTGCAAGAATGGCTTCTTTAACAGAAACCGTTGTCTTCGTACTACGATTTCGTTATAACGTTTCGTCGTACCAGAGATAAACCTTCTGAAAGATCGTTTCACTCCGGAGTCAAACAGTCTCTCGTCGTATGTATACACAAAATCGGGGTGTGTTGCCAACCTTTCCAAGTGGGAACGATCAACGTCTGCAAAGCCTGCAATTACAGTAAAACAGCGGTTAAAAATTCGAATGCCATTCGTGTTTCGGGGAGGAAAAATTACTATGACGCACTTCCACAGACTCCACGGAAAATTAACATCCCAGAAGTTGGACTGGAATTAAGCCCCGAGTACACAGATCCCCGTTTTGTCTGTTTTAATCATTGGAAATGCAACGTTCGGCTTTTTTCTCGTTTCTTTACACTTGATCCATTAAAAATCATTGAAATCGCTCTGTTTCATAAACTCAAAATAACAAACGTAACCAGCTGCAGTGATAATGTCTGAAGAGCTCGGGCAAACAAGTGGCCGGTTTGTCACCGGGATCGACATTGTTCATGGCCACAATGTGAAGATAATCTTAGGTTGTGAAAGTTGAAAAATGTTTTACTGATTTCCTGCCAACGGTTNCAGCTTGATTGTTAAAAAAATACAGGTCATTTCCCTAAAATATCCTGCACCCAGGATAAAACATCTATGATCGTTCCTATGACAACTAGTGATACTACACAGAACAGTTGTTAAATTTCTTTCTCGTCGTTTCTCGAGGCGCGCGGCTGTGAAAACGTTTTGTCGCCACTCAGGTATGTTTTTTCTGGATTTGAGAAATTCTGTTTCTACGCTCATGTATGATTTTAAACGCTTAGATAAAAGAACTCACCGAGAGCGTAGAAAGAAAAGCGGTTCTGATTTTCAATCCAGAACGACCTCCTCATTTCACGCGCAACGTCAGGAACAACCGAAGTGACAAAAACCACGTAGGATCTGTTTCTCCTGTCCGTCATGTCGTCTCTCACTGCCCTCAGCAAAGAAGCAATTTCTTCATCCACTGCACCGGAGTGAGACGCTACAAGAACCTGCAAATAATCTTGACTTCGCAAACTCAATTTCCTCACTCTGTACACCACTGGTGTAGGAGGCGGGTGCAACTGGTGCAAGCTCACCCCCAAAACTTTTGATTTGGTAAAATTCCGGGCAAAATTCCTTAAAATCCGGGAAAACTATGTAGAATTTTGGACAAAATGTTTGANAACCTTCGCAAAATNTGCTGCATGTGCTTTGATTTTACAAAAATGACACCCAAATATAAAGTGCAGACGTTTTTTTTCTGGGGTCATGTTTTTACTTAGTTCTTTTCGGGCAAGTTAGGGGAAATTAGGGGAAATTTGGGCAAGTTTGGGGGAAATTTAGGCAAAAATGCTTGACGTGCTTTGAAAAAAATGCACGCAACATGAAATGAAATGCAGTCGTCTTTTTTTTAGGTCATTTTTTTTGGAATTGTTTGGGGAAATTTGGGCAAAAATCCTTCCCACCCCCAAAAATTTGCCTGCTCCTACACCTATGCTGCACACCCAAAAAGGTGGTCACGAAAGATGTTAAAGATGTTAGTGGTTGCAGTCATGTCTTTACGCCCCAAGAATCAAGATCAACCGTTTACCTCAGGGTTAACAGACGCAGGGTTGCGTCATTATGCATGTAGCTTTAAGTAAGCCTAAACTGAGTTAAAAATTAAATCACTAGGTTTGTATATCGCGACATGGGGGGGCAATCGGGAATTTAGAGGTGAATAGGTTGGACATGGGCAAAACAGGTTGGGAACAACTTCTAGATCCAACTGAATATATCCCGCAAAGATTTCCTTAGCCAAGATGGCCAGCAACTGAACGTTTTGTACTCACGAAATACGTCTTGAAAAGTGCAAAGCAAAATTTGTAATAAAAGTGTTAATCTTGCTGGAGCGCCGCCAAGGAATGACATTGTCACAGAGCACAAGCAACTTGCAAATCACGACGCTGGATGTAAATACCATACAGTTCCCGGTGTACTAGTGCTCGGAAATTTGATCATCTTACTCTATACGCGACTCATCGGTATATGTACCACGTATACAAAGAGTTTTTCACTTACAGTAAATCTAAGCTTGCAAATGCGCGTTGCGACATGTATCTCGAAAAGTATGAACTCACCTCAACACTTTCAGGCATTTGGCTTCGGATATTGTTGACCATGCGTCCAGTCACGTAAAGTCGAAACCCGGGGGGTTCAACTTTAACTAAACCCATCATGTGAAGCAGGACGCGCTTCACTTTTCCGAGATCTACTCCCGAAGTCGAAACAACAAAACACACCTTCGAACAGAAAAAGCATTATAATTTCAAGCGGCGCAATCTTTTTTCGTAGTTCAGTCAAAATTATTAAATAATTTGATTATCAAACGCTTTCTTTCTCAACGAAGATTAGGATAAGTTTTGATTTAAGCAGATGCTTTGTTACTGCGTACTTTTCGAGACATAAAAACCACGGACTTAGAAATTCATTGACCTGCGTGTTTACAAGCATTCGAAACTTTCTCGTTGCTGTAAGCGCAGAATACAATCTTTGAGGTTAGAAAATTATTGTTTTGCTGCGTTCAGGTTGAAAATCGGTCAGAAGCATGTTGCTTTTATGTTTGAAAACAATGAGGACTTCCTAACTAAGCCGCGAGTACAGGGTTCAAGTTTCCGGGGGAAAGGTTCAGGGATAGTGTTTGTTTAGTGCGGACGTTGCTTTCACACTAGCTGCCAACATCCCGGAGATGAACGGAGCTTGGACACAGTCGCAATATGTCATGTGCTGTGCTGTGCTGTAACTCACATTGGCGTACGAAGACAGAAAATCAGCTGCATTCTTCTGGCAGACTACTGGTCGATTGATGTTGCATCGCTGAACTGTCATTTCGACTTTCCGTGGCGAAGGCAAAGCGCCTGGATTAGAACTTGGCCAGCTGTCGCCGTAGGCAGGTTGGACTTTGGTTGGTTGCACAACTCCGCACAGATCTATGAACCACCTTCGCCTGACAACCCTTGTGTGACCGTCGCTGCAACGAAAGTTAAGTCAGTGTTTTTAGGTAAAGGCTACAGCTTTTAAGTTATGCCCCACAAGCATGCTAAGGATCGTTCTGCAACTTTTAGTCGAACTTCGCCAATTTTTAGAAAAAATCAGGTGCATCGTCGTTTCCCAGCGATGATCATTCTGCGAAGATGGGGGCACCTACTAGTTTGCGAAATGTCGGGCAGACGTTAGCAAAACCCGAAAAATTTCTTTAGTTTCTCTTCTAAATATGGAGTAACATCTTTCCTCTTTTGAAAAAACAATTTCAGTGATGATATTTTCGTAATCGAGTGCAGTTGCTGTACAAAGTTAATTGCGAAGCCTTTTTTGCTGTTGGCCACTGAACATTTGGTAATCAAGTCGCATAATGGCTTCGCTACTGTACCAGGGATGAAGTATACTTCATAACAGTTGCTGTGACCAAACAGACGACAAAATGATCTCATATCGCGAATGCTGTTTTCCGAAGTGCAAAAAATCATGGTGAATAAGCCACTTTTGCAGGTTTTAAAGGGGCAATCGCCTCCCTGGATCCAACCCCGATTTGACGGTTGACACGTGCTCGCAGGTTGTCGTTGTAACAGACTCGCCAGATGAGATATGCCATTAGCGCCTTTAAGGTGAAACCCAGAGTCAGAGGCCTGGTAATTGCGCGTAAGTTGTACCGAGGTGAAAGTTATTGCGTTAAACTTTTCAGGCTTATTCTTCGGCCTAAGTGGATTGAAAAGTTGGTGTTGAAACACCAGGCAGGGCAGGTTTCTGCAAACAATCAGCGACCAGGTTGAAGTATATTTCCAGCCGGTAGGAACGACGTAAAAAGTAAGATCCCAAGAATTGTAATTATACCTGCACAGCTATTGAAACGAGTGCCTAAAACAGCTAGCAACCCCAAACCGTTTGGCCGCCGCTCATTTGACTTTTTAATACCAAATGCCAACTTCGCGCTGGCCAAGCAATCCTATCTAATCCATAAGAGAACTTGCACATAAAACCTGCTGGCTCATCTTTGCTTAGAGTTTTTACTCAAATTCATACGAGAACAATTATGAGAAAAACCAAAGTTTTGTTTGGAGGGATCTCACTGACGTAGGATTTGTGAAATAAAACCCAATCTTGTCCGTCTGCGTCAAGATGACGTCACATAATTCGATAACGTGCGTTTAACTGGTCTCGACAGTGGTTGAGCCCCAACCGGTTATTTTGTTTAAATAACGGCTTAAGTAACAGTGACATTAACGCCCAAGATAAATGTTCTTTCGTTAAAATAACGGCTTGACTTCAGTAAAATGTTTAAATTAGGCCAGTTTTTGTTTTACAAAAAGGCGTGCAAGCTTGTGTTAACTTCGGCTTCGCGCAATACAGTGGTGAATAAAATCTTTCAAAAACAAAATATCCTGCAGACTTTACCTAAATACTGTAGTTGGTGAATCATGAAATGCGCTTGAAAAATCCTCATTAGCTGGCTAGATTAACAACGTCATCTTCCACCAATGCAAAACCCGATTTTTACCCACTGTCTTTCGGCTGCATCGCGTAGTTTAACTTGTCAAGCACGCCGGGCATCACAGACGAAGTATTTTAATAACTTTTAGAGCATTGCTACACTCATGCATAAAGAAATGCTTCATTATTGTTTGCTGTTATACAGCTTTAGTTACAAGCCCAATGTGAAAGACAGTGGATTTGGTGCTCTTAATACTAAGCATTACCGATGGATTGCTTGAGCAACATAACCTTGACACGCAAAGCTTTGGGCAAATCATTCCTCTTAACAAAAATGATTCTGTTACTACTACACCCATTGTTGGCATTCAGTGTCTTAAACGTCAACAACAGCGGTTTAAGATTTCTCGGAAATCTTTGTAAGTTCAGGATCTTTTCGCACGTTTTTAAGATGTAATTCATAAGCGAAAGCCATGAAAAGATATGAGGGAATAAAATCCTCGCAGTTCACGTTTCGCGTCACAGGCAAAGCCCGGAAACAAAATAAACGTAAATTATTAAAGCACTGATTGCAGACCGCAAAACGCATATAGACAAACATACTTGAAGAACGTATTCTTTCGCATAGCTTCAAATTACTTACGAGTACTGGTTGACCCGGCTGCCACTTTCCCGATATAAACCGTAATAAGCTCCATGAAGCGCGTCATCGAGAACGGCATCTGCCATGTTGGGAATCGCGTGCAGGTCAGCAATCTTCCACCCGCTAGCAGGTTCGCATACTCTCCCCTGGAAGTAGTCGTTGAAGTTGTGGCGGGATTGTTCGTCCACACGGAAGCACTTGTTGCCAGAGATGCTCCAGGAGCTCGGACAAAACTCTTTGAAAAGTATTAAATACTTTATTCCAGTTTGTGGTTCAAAATGCAATAAAAAATGAAAAACGCCTGAGCGCGATTCTTCGCAAGCTTGCACAAAACTCACTGCACGCTCCTACTGGAAATGCTGTTTTCATCACAATGGCAGATACTGTGCTGGTCAGTGTTCGGTCTAAATATTCCGACTTCAAATGATTTAAGCCGCAAGCTGACGATGCTTTGTACAAGCTGTTAATCTCAGTTCTGTCAAGAGAACGATGGTGCATCGCGATGCCGTGAATGTAACCTGAAAACAGCATTAAGTAACAAAAAGAATGATTTGATTTTTACAGGATTATTTAACACTTCATTTTCCTGTACTCCTCTGTATCTGCATTTTACTATCGCGGAAGATGCTAGCTTTGAGTTACGGTGTAATCCCTTTACTCAAGAAACTTCACTATTTGATGCTTGGCACGTCGTAACATAACCATATAGCACACTCCAGTAACAGGCTTGTACCACAGAATGCTTTTAGAAAAGTTGTGCAGTGCATTGAATTCGGACTGAGCGACTCAGCCCTAAGTTTTTTTAATGTGGAAATAGGAACAAAATTGTTGTTTTGATAATATCAAAGGCGGTGTCTATTTGCTTCCGTGACGGACTGTGATATGATGGTACGGAAACAATTCTGCTACTCTGAAGAAAATGATGATCCTTAGTAATTAATGACGGCGACCAAAATAGTTGCTGCAGGAACGAAGTTAGAATATGACGCCCGCGCAAGATATAACATCTAAGAGAGATTTTTCACAAATGCACTGCAATGACCTCACACAATATTTACCATCTCTGGTTAGCGGCTGGGTTTGACCCTGAAGAAAAACATGTTAAGAGTCCTAAACCAACATTTTTGCTACATTGCTGTGAACAGAAATTTGTTACAAATAACTTCGTTTACCAGCCTCGTGGTTTAACACACGATCACGTACCATTGAAGCAGCTGCCGTCATTACCCATCGAGCAATACGCAACCGAAGGCCCACGATGATCAGAAGTTGTCTTCCTCAGGTTGAAGAATATCCAAGGAAGCTGGAATCCGTCAAGGAACAGGTCTGTTTGAAACGGATCGTACGACTGGCGAAGGCAAAAGTGATGCCAATACTTGTGGTCAGGCAAAGCAAATGATTGACTTTGAGCCGTGGTGTCACTGTTCACCTGAAACGAAAGACGTTACCGGAACATAGGTAGGTAGGTACGTAGGAATAGTTCAGTTCAGATACGATTCGTCAAGTACTTTATATTTCGGACCTGCATCGCGACAAAAGAAGATGTCGTATTTGCTAAAACGTTTAACTCGAAACGTAGAATTCCTATAGCGTGGTGGTGGTACGTCGGAAGTTTGACTTTCCTGACGAATAAATGTTTTAGACATTTTACGAACATTTTAAACGATGCTGTGATGCTAAGCGTAGCAAGTGAATAAAGTGTTTTCAATATGCTAAGCTATCAACAATTTTTCAACAGTGGTTGGTATTAAAAAGTAAGGAAAACTTAACTGATATGAAGATGCTTATTCAGTGGGAAAATATGCAATTATATATACCAGTGCTAGTGACTGAACATTTATAGAGAAATGACTGTCCCATACTTTACTAGCGCGCAACATGACAGAGTTGTAATAATATTTTCGACATGTTGGGCAAAACAGAGACGTTCCGCAAAAAACACTGAAAACCATAAACTATCAACTATCACTGAAAAAAGGTTAAATCATTGCAAATCAAAAAGATTTATCACTTTATCCACGACAGTCAAAAAATGATGGCGGATATCCTCCACCTTTGCTTAAGGGTTGGGTGTAAAACTTGATTTTACAGTGTTTCCGCGACTGCCAAATAAATCAGCGATTTGGTGGCACGAAAGGAGGATAATTCCACAGCATACTCCCTGGGCTCTCAAATTGTTTGCGAGCCTTAGCGCCTCACCAATCCGTTGTTGAATAACTCGAGAGTCAGACTTCCGCTCGCTCTACTCTGCTGCCCCAGCTTGATGACACATTTTCCATCCAAGAGCAAAGCAGGAAAGTTTGAGGGCGAACCCGCGTGCATTTTGTACCAGAAGCAGACGGTGTACGCGTCAACATTCAGCTCCACCGGTATTTGCAATAGACTGGTAGAACTCTCCAAGTGCTGGTGGTTGCGAACTTCTGCCAACGTGAACGATTCGTACGCGGATGATGGTACCGCTTTTGATTGATCTGCAAATTACCGTAAGTCAAAGAAAATTCTTTACGCAGCTTATAGACGGAAGAAAAAAGACTTCCGTTGCTATTTCTTCATTACACTTGAAACAGTTGTACATACGTGACAAGTTTCAGGTGTGCGTTTCCTCTAAAGAAAACAAGCTGAACAACTAACGTCGTTCTTAAAACGCAAGTGATATTCATGATGTGCGAACAATTTAACACACTTCAGTAATATTCTTTAGAAATAAGGCACATTTCCGATGTTGGCCAAAGTTAAATGAGAGGTTGAATCACATCGAACATTGAGAGTTTGTACAAAGAGAACACAATTTAGTTGCAGGCAGTTGCTATTAGTGATAGTCGTCCATGTTTTATAAGTCCATATTTTACACGTTTATTTGAACGTGGCGCCAACATTGTTTGGCATATTTTTTCAGCTCTTCTTGCACACGCTTTCCCACAGGAGGATGGAATCATGCTCCACACTCGTAGCACCGGCGGG
>JGI24158J21664_10007161_pt1 | contig 14793 bp, 7 predicted proteins | sample Ectturendosymbi3_FD_21664 | JGI IMG/M metagenome (IMG submission 21664) | reverse complement strand
ACAATGGCAGTACGCAGCTGTACCGGTTGGGAGCAACGATTTATTCAGGATTGTTTTCGAAGCCGTGGCTGGAAACGAAGCCCAGGCTGGCGGGGTCGTTGCGATCGATGACGTCACCTTCACTGACGCTTGCCGTGAAGGTAAAGTATGTGCAAACCACAGTGTGCTGCTGGAGAATGTGAAACGGTAGTGTTATTACCCATAAAATGTCCGATACGTAGTTTGTTTGAAACGATTTTAATCGGACAAGCAGAAATGGAATAAAATGGTTGCCTCCGAGCGTAATTTTCTGGAAACGTTGACTTCATGTTGCTTTACTTCAGTAAACAGCAGTTTAGGTAAAAATGCAATACTTAAGAAAACCGTATCACACTCATTTCAATGCTCATTCGTGACACGAATGGTCTCGGCCATGTACCAATTAGGTTCATTTCGTACATCTCTCGTGGGTATGCTTGAGGTAAATCAATTGTAGATTTGCTGTTCGTTTCATTGTAATTTACTGATATTGACATAAAGTGGCATCACTAAAACGTTATAGGTAGACATTCGCAGCGTTTACTGTCAACGCGAGTCCTAAGATTAGTATCAAACTGGTTCCGCCGAAACTAAAAAGTTCCAAATTTAAATAATTCAAAATAATAATTATCGGCCACGCTACTAAAGTACTTTTAAGGATCCACAAACAAACATGAAATAACAGTGTTTCTTGTCCCGTAAGTCAATGAAGAATTTACAATGACATGCAAAAATTCAACAATAAAATGGAGTGCATATAATGCTCAAGAAAAAGAGCGGAAGCTTAGTTGGAAGCAAAAAAAAACTATTTCGGAAACTTCAAGACTTGGTGCCACCAATAGCGATAAGATATATCTCTGAAAAACACTGCAACGTGAGTACGCCTATGTGTAACATCAACCAACTTCACTGGTCTGGACATTGGTAGGTAAGCAATCACAGTTATGTTTTTAATCTCAGGTCAAGCAGCAACTCCTGCTCCAGTTGTTTGTAAAAACAATGAGTTCTCGTGCGTGATCAACGACAAGTCTGAATGCGTGCCTAAGGCTTGGCAGTGTGACGGATTCAGGGATTGCTCGGATGGTGCGGACGAGCTTGGATGCGCTCCTGTTACCAACCCTGGAACTACACCAGGACAGAACACCGGAAAATGCGAAGACAATGAAGTAAGAAATGCACTGGACACCAGTGGTTGCTACGTTGTCTGGCCGCATTGAACCGAGTGGGTTTCATAAACAGCAGAGTTAACATGCGATGGTCGAGTGAAATAAAATCCTGTGGCAGTCTGCTGTGTGATAATACGCAGTTTGCTCACGCATGCCTGATCATGTCTACTGCATCAGTAGTGTGAAAGAGTCTAAAGAGCTTTTCAACGTTTAAAGTCCTTCTTACGGATATGAACGGTTGTTATGTTATCTTATAGTTTAATCTTTTAAGCAAAGTAAATTAGCGGGTCCCTTAAAGGGCAAGAGCTTCCGTTTCAAAAACACCTTGAAATGATTGTTTCTTTCTCAGTTCGTCTGTAGCGACAATACTTGCATCGCTGGCCTGTTGAGGTGCGATGGGATTGCTGACTGCGCTGGCGGCGAAGACGAGAACGGTTGTCCGCAGATCACGTGCAACTCGGAACAGTTTTTCTGCGAAGACAACGGCGGTGACTGTTACTCGAACGCCCTGCGATGCGATGGTTATGCCTCTTGTCAATCCTACAAGGTACGTTTTGTAGGATAAACTGTGTTGTACTTCTGCATTAGTCTCTTGAAATGCCAACAGATTGTTCGATTGTTTCGCTCGCAAACTCCTGCTTTGAAAGTATTAACGACTATTGCGCTAGAGAGAGAACAAAGATCACAACTATGCTATGGAGTGAAAACATTCAGCGTTAAACCTCGTACTCCCTCATTCACCTATGGTTTTCATCACAGAGTGGTTTCAAAGGCATTACGGTATTATTATTGCACAACGGCAACCAGGTGTTGGTCAAACGAAGACAATTATCAAGAAAGTTGAAGATTGTTGGCCACGTTTTAATGAAATAAAGTGCATTTCCTATCGCTTGCAGTTAAGTTGTCGTGTTGCATCAAATTTCATTATTTACAGGCGGACGAGAGTTCGTGCCACGTTTGCCTCGAAAACTACTGTCAGAACGACGGAGTTTGCAAACTGAACAGCCGCGGAGCTCCTTACTGCCAGTGCGTGGATAGGTTCGTCGGGCAAAGATGTCAGAAGTCCAGTGAACCACCTCCGTCCACACAATCAACCGGTCTCAATTCAGGTGAACGTCCCGTTTGAACGCGGCAATTTTTTTTCAGCTTCTGTTTGTGATTTCCACCGTAGATAACCCGAAAGTGGTTGTTGCCAGCATAGTTTTGATGCACTGTCGAAAAGCCTGGTTGGGAACTTGATGAAATTATAAAAAGCATATTTGCAATAAGTCAGCAAGCTGCAGCAGATTCTTAATAGTTTAATATTTCCTTTAGCGGAAAAATTCAAGACTGCGGTTGTGAGTTTTAGTCGGCTGATCAGACAGATTTGACTTATTAACATGCGTTTGATTGTTTTGATATGGGGGGAAAAAGGCATCACGACCATCTGACCACGTGCTCAACTTCGACTAATGTTGGGTTTTTACTGCGGTTGTAATGTCGGCCCAAGATCACTACATTTTGCATGTACTGTCAGTTGGCGACACAAAAAGAGTTTAAACAACATGAACTATTTTGATTCGTTGCCCTAAATCATAGCTTTCTTTCGAACTTCTTTCTGCCAAAGCCGTTCTCCATTGATGTCATAAATAGCTTCAACGTGAGATCGTTTTGATGCGCCTTGGATTGCGTGTTTACCTTCGTTCATTCTGATACAAGAAAGTGATAAATACTTTCTGCAGTTTATGAATTGTCATCCATTGGCATTAAACTGAATGCGTGCGTAGTTCTACCGGATTCTGTCTTCAAAACGCATCAAATCCGTCCGGGTTTGTTGCTTTTCAGTTGGCAAATCCAGAGCATATCTTTTGCTATGTCAAATCGACTGAAGAGCAGGTTGTTCCAGAGCGCACTTTGCAAAGGCCCACCCCGGCAAGTCGCTCATCGCTGGCTTGGTTAGGGAAGCCGCACTTTTTGTTGGTTACAAGTAAATAGCACCAATTGCTAAAATTGTAAATTTTTCAGCACGATACTGTTTTTGGCTTAAGCTATAATAACAAACCCGAAAACTCCACTCAGTTTAAGTGTTTTCCAAAGTCACTTGCAGCATTGAATCTTGACAGTTTTTAATGCTGCCAAGCCCTGCTCACATGCTGATTGTCATGCCGAAATGATTTTACAAAACCATGGCCGCCAAGATTATTTCTTTCTACTGTGTCCTAAAAAACTCTTGCACCTTCATCGCCAGGGCGATACATCAAAATCGTGGCATAAATAGTGTGTAGACTGCGTAATCCTGTTACATACAACTATCTTAGTTTTTTTTTGTAACAGGAACGGTAGCAGCCATTGTTTTAGGAGTTCTTGTCGGTTTGGCTCTACTGGTTTTGGTTGTGTTTTACTTCGTGGGAAAACCAGACTGGTAAGATTTTTGTTCAGCAATTATCCTTTACAAGAAAAATAGATTTTGTGCAGATTTTAACTAAATATACGATGTCTGCATATGTGTATTCATGTTAGTTTTTATGGCTTAGCAACAAATAGCTTTTACGTAAGAACGCACCCAAGCAATTTGAAAACTGCTGGGATTGTTGACAGACGCGTCGTAGTTTTATGCTGAAAGAATGCGGTCGATGTGAACTATCAGTGTTACAATCGTAAGCTATCGACGTACTCTTCATTGCGTGTCTCACTACTTGTGTTTGTTTGGTGTGACAACCTAAATAGCGTGGTGAAAAATTTGTTTTGGTGTGACAACCTAAATAGCGTGGTGTTGAAGCCAACAGGTTGTTTTTCCTAGCGTATAGGGTTATGAATAATGTCTTGGTTGGCGAAATGCCGTTTTTCGCATTGGGTAAAACATGCAGCTACCTTATTTTTATCTCATCTTGAAGATTAAGCTTGCTCGCATAAATCTGGCTGTTCACAGCAGAGTGTATTCGGGTCTGTGCATGAGAATTAATTCGCTGAAGCGAAATGGGCCATCTTGTTTCATGCGAAACTGCAATCAATAAAGACTGGAGAATACTTGTACGAACCTGGCCTTGCAACACGCCGTGTTTGACGTTGGCGAGCTTTCAGCAGATACTTAAATGACCACGGCCTGTGAAATTGCGTTGCTAGTAAGGTCTTATTGAATAATTGTCGAATAAAGAAAAATCAAATTTCACATGCACAAGCGCAAAAGGCGATTGGAACAGCAAAGGGCTTACAGCACTTTTCCATTTGTTCGCGCAGCTTGGGTCGCTCGAAGAAAGGTCTCGCTGTTTCATACGACAACCCCCTGTTCGACACCACCCCACATTATGGATCGTCCAGTTTCGGACAATCTGTGGGAGCAGAGGCAACTGAAATGAGAGAAACGACGCGCAACAGCGATACAAGTATTGACATGGGAGGAGGATTTTCCAACCGGGCATACGACGACCCCCCAATACAAAACTTTGGCGAGGCGGAACCCACTTACGCGGTGCCAGAGCCACGGGGGTCACGCAGCCGGATGAAAAAGGAGTAAAGCGCCTGTTGCTAAATATTTCGCTTAGTTTTCTTGTTACCAGTTTGTTTTTTTAGATATGTGACGTTTGTTTTGTGTCATTTTTTGCATGCATCGTGCAATAATTAAGGTATCCACTGTTCAATTGCGAAGCACTTTTTCTTAATTTCGCTGATGCAATAAAGTAAATCTGTCAAATTTTCAACATTTTGCCATAACTATGTGGAAACCGATAAAAATTTGGTTTTGTTTAAATGTAACGACAGCAAAGATCGTTCTGGCAGTTGACTTGCAGAATGATAGGCTTGCACATTTGGCCAGGTCCTAGCACAATTTGGAAGGTATCGGAATAGTCTTCTTTCGTATACACCAGACCTGAGTCCACGTTGGTCAGAACTTGATTTAACAAGATATTACAAAAGAGCAGGATTGTCTTCCTCACAGATGTCGCACAGAGGTTTAAATTTGGTGCAACCATGCAGGACGTGCGGTGACCAATTTACGCATAGGCCATGGCCTATGCGTAGGCCTAGGGTCCCGCGCAACTCCTTCCTACGACGACTCATTACTAACACAAACTTTGCGAAACTGCGTAGAGGCATAATGGCATAATATCACAATTTTTGAAACGTGCGGAAATACAAATGTCTAGACCAGTGCTTCTTAATCGGAGAGGCGCCCCCCCAAGGATCGTCAACAAATTTCCAGGGGAGCTCGAGCTCTTCCTTGCCCTACAACATGGAAAATTTTATCATTAAATTTACCAATAAATACATTAGTTTTTACGACTTATTTAAAGTCAGGGGTGCTTGGAACAAAGCACAATTACTTCAGGGAGACGTGGTGGGAAAAAGGTTAAGAAACATAAGCGTACGGCATGGGGATGCAGGGGTGAAAATTTACCGTTATTCGGGCAAAAATTTTTAACATGGTTACAAGAAAATAATTAAAAAGAAAAAACAGTACTTGCTTGATGTTCAGTGTTCCACTGACAAAAAGCTCGCAAGACCGCCAGACACTGCAGAACTCCGATGATCGGAGTCCGATAAAAAGCAATATTGTCAAAATTGGATGCTAAGTTTGGTTGTTACCAACTAGATTCCCCGAAAACAAAGATTGATTGTTGGAACTCCATATATGTTAGTTGAATTACAGTAGTTAGAACAGGTTTTCGTGAGATTTACTTAGAAAAACAGTCTACATTGGACTTACTCCACATGGTTAGCTGAGGGTGTTGTGACAATACTTTGATGTGTAAAACTTGTCTTAATGCTGTTTACCATCAGCCTATAGAATAGCCACAAAGGATTAAAACACTATACTCGTATTTTGCATTGTTTGGAAAATTTCGGAACTATGCAAAAAGCTATAAATTCCAAGAAAAGACCGCATTGCCATTTGTTTTTGAGAAGAATGTGGGAAAAGCTTTAACTTCTGTGGAAGATTTGGAGCCAGAGTCGGCACCAAAAAAGGTAGATTTTGAGGGGGTAGGGGAGATGTGGGACCAATGAGCCATTTTTTGCGTTTCAAGTCATAAGTCGCAAAGTTTACCTGGGAAATCTCCAAAATTTAGCGTGAATAATAATCATCTCTCCCTCTATTCATATACAAAAAATCAGTTGGATTTAATTACAAGAAGTGGCTGAAAATTTCATGTGAAAAAAAAGTTTTTTGGCTCATTGGTCCCATCAATGACCCACCGGTGTGGCACCTTTGAACCACCTCTGAGAATCCTGCAATATTTAAGTGCAATGCAGCGTATTCTTCCATAAACAGAGATTTCAACATTCTGCAAGATTTCTCGTTGCAACACAATTTATACAATGTAACGATTTGCAACGAAATAAGCAGACTACGATGTAACTTCAGAGATACGAATTGGACTGCCACCCTGGGTTGGTTGCCACAAGCTGCAACCGTTTCTCAATCTTCAGCACCTTCAAATTCTATACTGAGATAAATCAGCATCAAATCCTAGAACATCAAAAAGGGGATTTGTGGGCTACTACAAACTTCAAAGCCACCATCATCATCAGGTCCCCTTAGCACCAATTCTACAAGGATTTTGAAAATTCCATAATTGGAATAAACTTTTATAATGCAGTAACAACCCCTGTCACTGTCTTAATGTACAGTGTTTATAACATCACTCGCATTGCCAGATGCGGATAATTGACGCCTGACGATCTTACGGGCATCTTTGGCTTGTCTGTAGCTGTGCACGTAACCTTGCACTTATATGTTTCGCATTACTGTGCTTAGATGATTGCTTCGTATATACTGCGCTGAGATGCTTCGCATAGCTTGGAAAATGGATGAGGAATATCAGCAAAAATCTATTTATGTCTACCAACGCACCCGTCTCTAGTAGCCAACGATTGTTTTCTCACAGAATCACGACCTTATTTTTTGGCATTTTGGATCTATCGACGTACGATACTCAGTCATTATCTTTGGAAGATTTTCGCAGACTAATTTGAACCTCCATCAAATGGCTCAACGTCTTGTTGAAGCCTTCTTGATAAAACAATCCATTTGTGCTTTTACTAATTTTTAAAGTAGACATGTTTAAGCTTGAAACATTATGCAATATGCTAAGGGACCTTTGAACAGCCGGGTCATTGGTCCCTTTCTCGCATGGTTCAAAGGTCCTGTTGCAGACCCCCGGGGCGAGGGTCTGAAGATATTAATGAGAAAAAACTGTTCTATTGAAAGTTTCGATTGTTTTCCTGTTTTGCCGTTGACTTCAAGCTTTCGCTGTGGTTCGCACAAGTTCATAGCGTTCAAAACAACATGTCAAAGTCCGCGATGCGCGCATCGGCTTGCATAATTGCATCACTTTCAGGAATAAAACTTTAACAAACTCCAATAAATTCATCAGTATTGTGACACTGCGTCACAATAGTCCCTTCCGCAGCCATTCTTGCATCACGTGTCATAACAAAAAAAAGTGTACAGTATCAGTTCTCAACCTCTTGCTGTTTTAAAAGTCTTTCCTTGAGCATATCACATCGGCAAAACATTTTTCGAAAAAAGCTCTCTGTCATTTGCAAAAACAAAAAAATGCAGGCACCAAAATTTTGCTTTCTTCCTTCAAAATCAAAATTAGCCCACAAAAATTGATTTAATGGCTAGCTCCTCTAAAACACACATGGGCGACAAGCAAACCATCTCAACTTCACTGCCAAAACCACAAGAACACACGTACATTAGGTGGCGAGAAATAACCTATGGTCATTGTACCCACCCTGGTCAAAGAACCCACTGTAGCAGTCACGCTAGCGCGACTGCCACATGTAAGCAAAGTCGGCCAAAGCAAGAAGGGAAAGACCAAGCAAGCGACACTTATATTTGACTTCCATGCACATAGAAATAGGAGCTGTCTTTGGCCGATTCGTGTGGCGCTGAGTTAACATCGATGACGTCACCGAGATTCGAGGATCGATCTCACACTGAAGCAGGACTCAACAACCGGGGAGTTTCGCTTCACCACATCTCCCGTAGTACATATAAGAGGACCGTACTTTCACGCGTCTCAGATAAACGGACAAAGATGCCACACCTGCGCGGGGCCCCCAAAACTAAGATGGTCTAAGGCCCTGCACTCTCTACATCCATATCTGTATGTGATGTGCAGTCTGCACCTTGCCAACTCACACAAATCTAAGCCGCACGGGCGCATTGTTTTCATGTTGGCCGCTTGTCGACCAACACCAGTCCTTAAACCTTAATTTTGTCTTCCTGGTCTTCTTTGGCAAACTTACCTACAATGTCTTTCGTGAGAGAAAGTCTCTGACTCAACAGACACGTGACTAGATCCACCAAACTGCCTTGCAGCATGGTTGTGTGACTTTATCAGCTTCAGCTGAGAAAAGCTCCTTTCCCCAGTGACTACGGACACAGAGGAGGTTAGCGCAATTCAGAAGTCTGCTGATATGTTCGGGAAAGGTTTTATTAGACTGTGTCTGTGAAGAAAATGCAAAATTACCTGAGGATCTCTTCGAAGATACTATACACAGAGTTCGTCTGCCTGCGTCAATATCTTAGCCATGTTTAATGTTTATCAGGGGTGTAGTGGGGTGAAAACACGTTACCACACGTTTTTGCATCCAGTAGCGTTACTTGAATATTTAGATTACATAAAAAACATGGCTGCGATCTCACAGATGTGCCAGCGACACGCAGATTCGCACTGCTAGTCAAAAGTCTATGATGAAACAGGAAGATCCAATATGGAAATCCTTGTAGGCGAATGCTCACTTTATTCGAACTATTTTGATGCAGTCTTCCTTTTTATTTGGTGTGGGAACGGCGTTCCAACACCTCTTTTTTAAGCACTAACACCCTTGATGTTTATTACAAGGTTTTGCAGTGATGAAGAAGAACTTGGTTTGTTTTGCTGGGCTGGACATTTCTGAATGCCATACAGAAAGCCAAAGACAGAGCTATGCTCCTGTGCCTGCTGGAAGCGTTTCTCATTAGATGAGATTATTATGTCGAATGTACCACATCAAAACTTGACCTTGAAGCTTTCATTGGGATCCTCTATGACAGTTGTTCAACCTGGAGTCCATGAATCCCTTATTAGGTGTCCATGAATGTGTTTTGCAGTCTTACGGGGTTCTTAAAACCAAAATCCAATCAAGAAAATCCGTCAGTTTTTATCTGCTCATTTGGGCCATTAGTCAGCTTAATCGCACCACAACTGTAGTCTGACATGTTCATATTGCAGGTCGACTGATCTTTTTTATTTGATTTTGGTGACGTCAATTGGCGACAGGCCGAAGCCTGAAATTTGCTTCTTTCCAGGGCGTTTGAGGTGCTCAAGCTAAGAAACGACCAAATGTAATTTACCAATAATCGAAAAAACTTTGACAAAACGAAGGTGTCCGCAGCGGTTTTGGGTACAGTGAAAGGGGTCCGCAGCAACGAAAAGTTTGAGAACCACTGCCCTATGGTGTCATCTTCTGAGGTATAGTCAAAGTGAGTTTCCTTTTTTCTGTTTGTTGCTGAAATGAATGCCATTGAGAACAAAAATTCCAGTCACCTTGCAGCACCTCGCGTGCCTCCCTGCCATGCTACAGTTTTTGCGATGATTCAACTACAGCACTGTCAGATACTCGCAATCGCAGGCCCATTGTTTATCTGGTGTCGTAAAAATCGACTAAGTTCCACATACCGAACAAACCTCTGACGTTTGTGAATGTCCCAGTTGGAATCTGTTTGGTTAAATAAATTATGGCGGTGCGTTTCATAATAAAAATTTGACTGGTTAGATAGGCTAAGATCAATAATGCTAGCGTTTCGGTACCGTTTCCTAACCTGACTACATTGGATGGCTGAAAGATGATTTAGTGAAGGCATCGACATAAGCCTAAGGCCTATTCCGAAAAAAGCGGCGCAGTCAGGAAAAATCAGGAAATGAAAAAACTAAGATGGTAACCTCAAATCTTGCAGTGAACTTCGCAAAGTATGGCCTGAAATGCATGCCTGCTGGCCCTGACAGAACGCTATTGATAGATTTGTAAGCGCCCTAGGCAAGATCCATGACAGCACCCGCCTCTACTAAACAAAGATCCTTGTTCTATATATCGTCATGTTGTACATTATGGAAAAAGGACGTTTGTTTTGCACGAGAAATGTTTATTAGATGAATAAAATTTACCCCAAATTGCGACATTGTTTATCTATAGTATAAATGTAATTGATAAGAATAATATCCTTCTGCGCCAAACCTGAAATGGTGTAGTACCTGTATCTTCTAATAAACTGCGTGAACGTGTGTTCTATTCACTTTCATCATGTTCATTCACTTTTACTTGGTGTACGTTCGTGACTTCCTGAAACACATCTATTTTTTGGTCCTTTTTGGCGCCCTTTTTGGCTCAGCACCCTAGGCAGCCGGCTAGTTCGTATAATGGTAACGCCGGTCCTGTACCAAAATCAAAATTCAACTTATTCAAGACGAGAAGCAATTAATTTCCTCTGGCGATGAACCATTGATCATTTTACAAATCAGTGTTGAAGGCAGGCCCGTAACCAGGGGGGCGCAGCTCCCTCTAGAAAATGTTTCTCCCCCCCCTGGAAAAATGTGTTGGACATCGTTTAAGACTATTGGACGTAGTTGAAAAATTTGGGCCCCTCCCAGAAAACTCTTCGCCCCTCCTGGTGTCCCACGGTGGTTACGGGCCTTGTTGAAGGCTGGACAGCTGCAAAGCGAGAGCTGATCCAGAAAATGTCTCGTGAAAGGAAAGCCACTGATATACTAATTCAAGTGACGCACCAAAACATGTCTGACCAACCCAAATTTTAGAAGTTCACCCTGGCTGATCACATCGCAAGCGAACACCACGGTATCGCCACCTTCGTCCGATCCTCCATCTCGTTCTCACTTGTTGGTTAGTGTAACGCAGGGAAGCCTAACCAATGGATAGCTATCATTATTAATGGAAACCATATCTCAGACGTTTATCACCCTCTACCTGCCACTGCCAGTTTGTCTCTGCTGCCTAGCGTTTCTAATCGGCGCTTTATCTCCGGTGATCTCAATTGTCGCCATGAAAATTAGTGTTACCCAGGTCCGTAACCAGCTTGGGGCAACAGGGGAGGCGAATAATTTTCTAAGAGGGGCACAAATCTTTTAAACTATGTCCAACAAACTTTTCCAGGGGGGCGAAAGAAATTTTAGGGGGGATTCACCCCCTGCGATCCTAGTTACGGGTCTGGTGTTACCCAGACTCCAACCAGAACTGGCAAACTTTTGGTTGACTGGTCCTGAACCAACAACTTTCACACACTTTATGATCAAGAAAACCGGCATGATTCCAGTCTGCAAGATGGAACTCTGGAACGAGCCCGGTTGTAACTTTCTCAATACATGGTGTACGAGGGATCATCGAAATAGTAGATCGCTGTGATGAAGTTTTCCTCCGAAGTTCTATAAAGTGGTTTAAGATCCCTGAAGCATAAAGTGCTGGATTTGGTTTGGAAAAAGTCCTCTGTAACTTCTAGGTCACTGCTAACAGTAGTCATTTTATCTTAAAAAATGCAGTTGAAACGGGTCAATGTGGTCCAACTACAGACCCTCGGGCCGCATGTTACCAGCCACAACGTTTTCAGTGACCCGCAGAAGCATTCAGGAAAAATCTTCAAACCTGAAATTTGTTGAAAAGCGTGTGAGGTTACATTTGTCTCACGGAATTGCTTTCGCTGGATAAAGTGCATTTGCACAAGAAAATGAATAATACCTTTTCTGTGTACCATTACGGTTATTGTTTTATTTATTTTCTGATCAAATTAGAAGGTACGGCCCGCCATTAACTCTCCGCTGGGTCACCTGTCTGGATAACGTTTGTGTTTTGTCAGTGTCCCGGCGTTCGTCGTTTTGAAGAGTAGATCTGGAGCAATGCAGTACCGTCAAATAAATCTGTCTTTCTATCCGCTAAACGCGGCCTTCTCCTAGTAACATCAGAGCCAAATTGATTGCCCATCCATGCAATGGGGAATTTTGACTAGAACAATCATAACACATTTTCATAAAAATGTAGCCTACATTAACGGTGTTCGAGACTGTAGGGAGTTTCTGGAAATTAGTCAGCCAAGATAGATTTCCCAAAATGAAAGATTTCGCACTAAAAATGCACTCGATGTTTGGAATCACATACTTGTGTGAGAGCACTTCTTCTACGATGAAGCAAGTCAAATCTAAAAACAGAAATCGAATGGCAGACAAAATACTGGACGATAGTTTCCGATTTGCACTACTAGCACTGGTACTGATAAAGGAACGATAGCGTCAGAGAAGCCTCGACCACAGACATCCCACTGATAGAGGTTTGTAATAAATAAAGTCGCTATTTGCTATTGTGTAATAATTTCCATGATTCACTCACATATGTTCCCTATTTAATTTTGAATGTAGTGAATCCGTTGTCTAATATATAATTTTATTGGAAGTGGCCGGCGAGCTGTCACCTTTTTGTAAAATGGCCCGTAGTTTAAAAGTAGTTGAACCACGCTGCGTTAGGTGGGTCACAACAAGATCCGGAAATCACTAGCCTAGGCCAATACACTCAACGCGCGAATGAAAGAAGTGCACACGCATCTGCACGCAGAATATCTAGTTGTGTGCGTCAACGATGTGGCAACAGTCCCGTCGCCACGTGGGGACTTTGGTGGGATTAGCCCCCCAAACAAAGCACCAATCCCCCCAAATTGAAACATGAAGCACTATGAATCAGAAGAGGTTTTATCAAATTTTCAATGCCAAGCCCCCCTGCACAAATCTAAAGCCCTCTATTGAAGACTTTCTGGCGACGGTTCTGTGTGGCAATGCGGTTTCTAAAAGACTGCAGTATAGAGAATTCCAGAAATATGATTTTCCGTCAGATTCAAGTCAGACAGACTTAAATAACAAACAATGTTTTTGTTAGACCCAGTAGTGGTGAATTTATTTGAGGAAATTGACACATTTCCACAGGAGGGCAAGCGCATCGTCGAGAAATGTCAGAATATTTACCTCCTTTTTGTGTTGAGAGGGGGTGATAATAAAACACTTGAGCCAATAACTTTTCTTGAAGCTCGTAATTTTTCCTTAGTATAGCCATTTTATTCACGCTGATTTTACTATCCAAAGGGTGCTTAGAAATCTGTCCATGATCAAGTAGTAGATCAAGAAACAATACTTTATTTCTTACCAAGCACAAGTGCCAACCGGTGGTAGAGATACCAACACGATTTTCTTGTTTTTGCTAACAGTACAGCAAAAAGGAATACGTTTTTTTCTGCTTGAATTAGCAATTCAGGCAACATTTATGCATAAACTACATCATAGTGCGCTGCCCAAAATCTATGACAACTTCTTCAAAAATATTTCTAATAATCATTCATACAAAACATAGGCGTCCGCAGAAATTTTTTCGGGGGGTGCAAAGTCGACATTTTTCTTATTTTTTTCGGGTTCTTAGCGATGCAACGCAAATGGATGTATACAAAAAAGAAAATGTTCAATGTTACGGCAACAGTTGCATACAGTGTTTTCTTTATAAGAAAACTTTACACTGAGCAAATGTTTGTTGTAGTGAGCATGGATATTTTAAGAGTGAGTTAGGAGAGTTCTAAATGAATCATAAACTTCGTGAATTTTTAGAATAAGTGTAAAATCTTACGAAAATACGAACAAACTACACATTTAATTCAAATAGGTTCTCGTTGTTATCGTGCTTTTCCAATGATTTGAAATGTTGCAAATGCGCGAGATGAGATTTCACTACGCAAATGGTCTGATGGCACTGTGCATTTGCGCACCTTCAGAGGGAGCATCGGTTGCAAAGAATGCGTTTTGTTGGCAGCAATGCTCCTTTTTCACTCACGTTTTTTTACACATAGTATAAACCAGGTATGGGCAAACTTGTTCAACAGAAGAGTCATTTGCAGAAAACCAAAAGCACCAGCGAGCCGCAAAACCAATTTGTAGTGTCAATACAAATACGCAAGTTTTACAGGGTGACACAAAGAAAACGGTCATCACCAAAAATCGAATAACTTCCAAAATTTTATTTAGATTGACACAAAACTTCAGCTAAATTGGGTCAAGCTTGTGTAGCAGACATCTCCAAAGTTTCAAATCTGTACTACAAAAACTCTTTGTTTCACTGGCGCTCAAAAATGTGCTCTAAATGAGCTCCCCGGCTCTGCAGGCACATTTGGATCCGGTGGGCAAAGTTCTCGATGACCCTCCCGCATTCTTCCCTTCGGATCGCTATTATTGCTGCTGTGATTGCTGTCTTCAGGTCAGGGATAGTCTGGGGGTTTTTGCCATACACCTTGTCTTTAAGGTATCCCCACATATAAAAATCCGGGGGGTCAAGTCCGGTGAATGCGGCGACCACTGCGGGTCACACCTGCGGCTGATCAGTCGGTCAGGGAAAGGCTGCTGTAGCCATGCCAATGATTTGTTTGAGGTGTGGGGGGTGGCACCATCCTGCTGGAACCACTGGAGGACCCTGAAGTCTCCTCTCCGTCGACCAAGTGCTGTCCAGAACTTGCCAAGCACCTGGACATATCGCTCGGTTTTGATTGTCACAGACCGCTCGTTGTCGTCCTCGAACCAGAATGGTCCAATGATGCCATGTTTGG
>JGI24158J21664_10007159_pt1 | contig 14795 bp, 8 predicted proteins | sample Ectturendosymbi3_FD_21664 | JGI IMG/M metagenome (IMG submission 21664) | reverse complement strand
CGGAAGGCGGAACGAGGAGATTGATACAGGGACTGTTAAAACTCACGCAGTTCTGCATGAGCTTTATCGCTCTGTGGCCACAATACGCATGCTTTCAAACACCGCAAGGCTGTCAGTTTTTGAATCGGTATCTCGGGTAATGACTGAAAGAATATTATCTCAAAAGTGCAAGCGGCAGACATTGGATTTTTGTGAAGAGTCCACCGTGTTATACTTTGTGACAAAGTGTGTAGCTGTGAAATTCGCAGAGCCCTGAATGTCGAACCACTTCTCCGAATCGAGAGATCACAGCTACGTTGTTTCGGCTACGTGTCCAGAATGTGCCACGAAAAACTGGCGAGGCAAGCGCTGGCTGAATCTACGGGAAAGTGGCCCAGATGTCCAAAGACTAGGTTGAATGACTACATCTCCGACCTTGCTTGGTCACGTCTTGGTGTGGAGGCAACAGAACTATCTGAAATTGCAGTTGACCGTGAGGTATTCCGAGTCCTCCTGGTACTGCTGCCCCACGATTCTCCCTACAGGAAAAACGGGCATGGAATTAAATGAATGAATGAGTTAGTGACCATCAAGCTGAAAATAGGAGCCCTCGGTGGTGGAAATATTAAAGAACCACTGATCTAAGGCATCAGGCCCAAACACGTTTTGTCATTTTCCAACTGATTCTTTATTCTTTGTCTCCATGTGGCGGAGTTCTGCAGGTGCCGATTAGCAGGGTGATTTTTGCATGTTTTTCAAGCTCATGAAAATCTTCTCCGGTTTGGCTTAACATGTCCTGAAGGGAGCAGTAGGTTATAAACTTGCACAAGTTTTCAACACAAATCTGATTTCTGAATGACTTCAAAATTAAAATAGAAAGAATCGTAACTAAAAATAGTGAACGAACTTAACGTCATTAGAACGACAAAAATAGGCTACTGTATTTCTTAGGCTCAGAAGAACCGCTGTGACATTATTAAATTACTACACTTTGATCTTCAGTGATATCTTACTCTGGATCAAACTTACCAAAATAAACCAGTCTCCACAGAATTAAAAGTTTGCTGCAAGCTTTCCAGGAATCAGCCGACTTGCCTCATCTTTCACCTTTTTTGATGATTCCAAATTGCCTATATCTGTATTCAAGTAACTAGTCTCTACAGAGGTGAAGAATTTGAATGAATCAGCAAGTGTTTTTAATAGGAAATCGATTTCCCATAACACTACCCTTTGTCATTCCTACAACCTGCAAGCAACACTTAGGCCTACTGGTGAAACGCTGAAAGACTAAAGATAAAGCCAGTGGCGTACGCAGAAAATTTTCATGGGGAGGTTTCATTCTGTGGCATATGGTGGTCATTTGTTTGTGGTGTGCGGTTTTGTGACATCACGATTTGACGTCATATTCATGTTTCCAAACCAACGTTTTGGCGAATTTTGTTGACATAATATGCATATTCTTCTCCCCTTATTCTATGTGTCATTGCACTGAATATAAACTAACAACGCTCCAAGTTAAGATATCGGAGGAAAATCAACTCAATGCTGCGACACAGGAGTTCATAACTGCAAAATTCTGGCGGCGTGTTAAAAAAGGGGAGTAAAACACACTCATCACTGCGTCAGAGCAATTTACAACTGCAAAATGAGGCTGCGCTAATGTCTTGTCGAATACGAGCAGTCGAGCANAGGTGTGCGGCTGGACTGACTGGCACACAACCCGGTTTGCAAGATCGAATGTTGCTAAACTACACAACAGGGTTGCCAATCTGTTTTCACCATAGAAATCCAGACCTTGTCCCAAAAAAACAGAAAAAGCCAGGTAGCAGTTTTGAGGCATATACATATAAAACATGCACAACCACACACAAAATAGACATTAAAACTCGTCAAAAACATCGATATAACACAAGCTCAATCTTTAGAAGCATATTCTTTCCGCATAATTACACTTTCGTGCAATTATTTTTTATCAATAACATCGATCATTTTTAGGACAACAGTAACATTTTTGCAATATTCTGTGCACCCTGCGTGGTAATCAGAGATGTAGTGCTAACAAATAAGGTGTGGGAACGCATCCACAAAAATACAGCTTCCGACTCAATTTAAAGCAAAACATGAAAAAGGTTTGGGAACGCCGTTGCCCACGCGTTCCCGCCCCACTACACCCCTGATAGTAATATACCCTCGTCCGAAGAGATTTGTAATGAATATGCAGCTCAGACTATGTTTTGCCAGAGCCAAGTCTATCCGACTGGAAATAAGCCTGAAAAAGCCAGATTTTTCTGGCTGAAAATAAGCCTGAAAAAGCCAGATTTTTCTGGCTTTTTTATTTCCAAAAAAGCCAAATGTGTTAAAAACAGCCAGAATTTCAAAATTTGGCTTCAAAAAAGCCAAATTGGCAATCCGCTACACAAGAATTGAGAATGCGCATAAAGTACGCAAGAAAACGTTCAATTTTTTATGTAAAGAAATCCAGAAAACTTAGCTTTCCTTTTCCCCTGCTGAGACATTATCAAATGCCTGAGTGGTTCTATGTTAAAAACTGCTGTTTTTGAGCTCGTGCAACAGTTCTATCATGCTATTGAATTTGGTAATGTAGTCAATACGGTCAGCGCTTGCGCTGATCAGCCATAGCAGACAAAATAAAGACAATTATTTCGGATAAAGTAAACTGTCGCGGAACACAATCTTAAACATGCGTAGTGGACGAACGGCCTGTAAAAAGTGGTGAGGTGGCTTCTGGACGCTGACGACAACCCTGATTCTCACCAAAACCTAATTATTACTTTTTGGCCCATTTACAATATCCCTTGAAATTTGCATGCAAATTTATTCCGTGGTATTTGCATTAAGTCGACAAGTTGACAAGCAAAAAGTGTGCGAACACATTTAATTTCCTTTGCACAGGTAATAAAGATTTTGCAAAATATCAAGCTCAAGGGGGGGGGTTAACCCCAAAACGCCCCCCTTGCGTACGCCCTTGGATAGAGCAGAGAAAGCAAACAAATGCAACATTAAATCAGAACACAAGCTTCGACCAATAAAAACTTGAAAAAATGTCTATCCCAAGTAATTGCTATCACTGCAATGGTACAAGTATCTCACGCTTGTGTGATACGCCATGAACAAGCTGTTTAAATACTGTAAAAGCTCTAGGCTTTCTGTAAGCTTTCGATGGATCATCCGACTTGCCTCTGCTTTCATCTTTTTGCGATGATTCAAACTCGCACATGTGTGTATTCAAGTAACTTCACTCCACAGGTGAAACAAGCAAAGACTCAATGGGAAATTTTTAATAGGAAATCGATTTCACGCAACACTACGCATCGTCATTCCTTACATCTTATTCAAATAGAACTCTTATTCTATTTGAAAAATGGGCAGTTCAAAGATTTCAAGGAAATCAAGATTTAAATCCAAATCCATGTCATCACTGGTCATTTTTTTGGCATGACCAANCTCTGTTTTTCCAGTATTGTCCAATATAGACCAATCTCTGTTCTTCCAGTATTGTCAAAGTTATTTGAAAAAGTTCTTTATCACAGAGTNCACTCCTACTTGACAGAACACAATCTAATTGACAAAAGACAATACGGTTTTAGAGAAAATCACTCGACAGAGCTAGCCATTACAATTATTTATGATGAACTACTCAGAAACTTTGATAATAAATTGATAACATGTTCCTTATTTCTAGACCTATCAAAACCATTTGACTGCTGTGACCATCAAATTTTACTTGATAAACTTTATCACTATGGTGTCAGAGGTGTTTCTCATAAACTATTCTCAAATTTTTTGCACAATAGAATGCAGTGCACTAAAACAGGGGCAGTTAAATCTTCACACAAAAAGATATCTTGCGGGGTCCCTCAGGGTAGTGTTATTTCTCCTTTGCTTTTCCTTATTTACATTAACGATATCACAAAATCTTCCTCTTTTCATACTGCTTTATTTGCTGATGATATTAATCTCCATATGTCAAATACCTGTTTTAATGTTCTTCAAGACAACTGTTAACCTTGAACTATGTAAAATCGACCACTGGCTGAGAGCAAATAGGCTTTCTCTTAACTACAATAAGACTAATTTTATGCTATTGACGTCTCGAAAACAATCCTGCTTCATTTAAACTTATCATAAATAACCACAACATTTCCCCTGAAGATAACCTGAAATACCTAGGTGTCCTTCTTGACAATAAGTTAAGCTGGAAACCTCATGTACAAAAGGTAAAAACTCAACTATCAAGAGCTTGCGGAGTTCGATCCAAACTTAAATACTATGCAACACTACCTGTACTGAAAGTTGTCTATAACTCATTAATCCATCCCTACCTCAATTACTCAATCCTCAATCGGGGACGTGCTTCAACTGCAATCATTCAGCCTCTCATTAAGCTCCAAAATAAAGCTATAAATATAATAAATCCAACTAACACGGGATCACTAGAAAAAAATTTCCAACACTTAAACATCTTAAGCCTTCCCAAACTTATATAGCTTTTCAGTAGGCAAATTCATGCACTCTTATCATAACAAACAACTTCCAAATCATTTTGATGAATAGGCTATTTTATTCCACTCAGCTCAATTCATTATCACTCCACAAGACTAGCAACAACTAAAAACCTGTTTTTACCTAGAGTTAACTCTTCCTCAGGAAAATGTTCTCTTAAATTCATAGGCCCGGAAGTATGGTCTTCAATACCAGACGATATTAAATTTTCAACCACCTTTACCTTTAAATCGAAATTTAAGAAACACCTCCTACATGAAAAAAATTCCCAATTATGAACTTGGCCTCTGGGCACTGCATACATACCCACATAGCCTACAACGTAATTTCTTCATACCTAATCGTCTGGTGACCATAGACCATAGGTGACCATAGTAGCCAGGTGGGGGCCAAAGAGGCCATGTCTCTCAAATTTTTAGCGTATTTTGTCATTTTGTGCTTTGAGAAGCGGTGTCCCAAACAAAATGCTGTTGCTTTCATTTCTTGCTGTTTGTATTGCTTAAATTTGTAGTATGTTCCTAACGTAATACAATCTGCACTTTCATTTGTGACTTGTGCAACTATTCGAATTGTTTATGTGGCCTGCATGAAGACAAAATGTACTGTAATGTCTTTCAACTGTGACTTGAGTAATGCAAAAATATCGGCATCGGCTATCGTCAATGAAATATGAAAGACATCAGTATCGGCCCAGAATTTTGCTATTGCCCCTAAAGATGAACCTGTGAAAGATGTAGGCTACTTGCCTCAGTTGAAGACGGATAGCAAGGATTACTTCCAGCGAGGCTGACCTGACTCGTGGCAAAGTGGTTTCAAACATACGAAACAATAAGCCAGGTAGATCAGTTTTGACGAAAAAAGAACACATGGCATTGCAACAGTCAAAGAAAGATCCAAGTGTAATAATCACCGAAGCTGATAAAGGTAACATCACCACAGTCTTAAACAAAGAGTGGTATGACCACAAGATTAACAAAATGCTGGATAATCAAGAAACTTACAAGCATCTCAAAACCGACCCAAGCATCCACAACCCAAGATGCCAATAAATTTGTTAACAACTTGCTCGAAAGCAAAAAGATCACAAAGAAGCAAGCTTCAGACTAAAAACACTCAGATGCCACAACATCGCGGCTGTACGGACTATCGAAATTACAAAACGAAAACAACATTACTCTGCGACCAATAGTTTTTTTCCCAGACTCACCTACCTACGCGTTAACTAAAAATTTATAGTCACTACTGAAACCACTTACTGGAAAATCAAAACACCACGTAAGAAACTTTTCAGGCTTCGCATCATCTGCAGCTCAAGAGCTATTCCAAATTGATGAATTAATGGTTTCATGCGATGTTGTATCTTTATTCACAAAACTTCCAATTCAACTGGCATTAAACATAGCCAAGGAACATCTGCAATCCAATTCCGAACTGCGCCAACGTACATATTTGTCAACTACCGACCTAATCTAAGGACTTGGAATTTGCTTAAATTCAATAAATTTTACTTTTCGTCGATAACACTACAAACAAGTTTTTGGAACAGCGATGGGTTCTCCCGTTTCATCAGTAGGCCTATTTGCAAAATGGAAGCCGTCGAAAAACGCCCTTGGGAAACTTTTGCAGACCTTTCATGTTTGTGGAAAAGACGTAATATGCGACACATTTGTGATCGTTAAAAAATCAAAGTTGTCCGAGTTTTTTCCCATGTGAACACAGTAGAGAACTTCATCTAACTCACTATGGAACAGAAAAAATAAGAAAGTCTTCCGTTTTTGGAGTTATTGATCAAACGCTCAGCAAATCGTTGCTCATTGTCAGCAGTTTATCGTAAGCTAACCTATTTAGATTGATACCCCAACTTTAGATCAGAACTTTCTTTACAACAACAAAAAATCAGTGGTTAACACTAATTTCGAACGGGATAGAAAACTTTCCTCCACAACCCAGAACCTGAACAGCGAAATGAAATATATGAAACGGACTCTCACGTTGAATGGTTACCCCAAACGGATGATTGAAAACAAAAAGAAGAAATAATACAACGGATTTTCTGAGTTTCTATCTAAAGTTATTTTACCGTAAACAACTGACTTAGGAGAGTTTTTTAAACAAATTTTGGAGAAACATCGTAAACGAACTAGCTCCAATTCTACAGTTAAACCAAGCACAATCCTATCTTCAGGAAAAAGATATCGTACCCTCCAGGAAATGTCGAAGTGTAGTCTTTGAAATTCCACGTGGGAATTGTGAACACAAAAACATTGGACAAACGACGTCTGAGTACTCGGCTGAAAGAATACCACAGAGGAACACTGCCTAAAAATATTCTTAAAAATCCAAGAAAAACAGCTTCAGCGAAACATACAGCCCACAGTGGCCATATTTTCGACTGGGATTGCGCCCACGTTTTACATACAGAAACATCACATAGCTTACCCATAAGCGGATTTTCTTAGAATCCTTGTACATTAATTTAAAAACTGACATTATGAATGATAAAAGCGAAAACGTCCCAGCTATTAATCATAATGTCCTAAAACATCAATTAAATTCATCCTTTACTTGACTTCCTTGAGTTTGTCTTCTTATTGACCGTTTTAGTGCTTGTTGGTTTGCTAGTTCACCACTCAGTCGATCCTATTATTGATCGCTATTTACCGCATACATTCACACTATTTACTGCTTTACTTCGCATAGTAACATTTTGTGCATTTTTCTGTGCCGGTTTCACCCTGTTTTGTTGAGTTGTTATACATTGTTTCCTCCCGGAGGTTTCATTTAACACTTCTTATCTTCCACGTTTTCTGTCCCATACTGTCACTAATTTCTAAAGCGAGATGGTCGGCTTTAAGTTTTTGACTTTGTACGTCTTACTGCTCATTGTTGCTTGTAATTGGTAAATTGCATGTTATATGGTTAAAAACATTGTCCTGAGGAAGCCTACTCAAATAGGTAGGCGAAACTTCGGCTAAACAGTAAAAATAATCGCCAGAGAAGAACGAACTTACCTGCTTGCAAAATACTGTTGCTCGCTTAAAGTCAAAAGATTTGCCCCCCCAAATTTTGGGCTGGCTACGCCACTGCTGATGACTGTTGCCTTGTGACTTTTGTCAGTGATGCCACTTAGCTCAGCCTTTTCACAATCAAAATTTTCGGGTTTAACATCAGATTTTAATAGATTAAATTAATGTCAAAAGTTTCATTCTAAGAGTTCTACTTGCATAGAGACACGAAAATATATTTGAGACAGAAATCAAAATGCACAGCGGTGAATTGGCAAAGAAGTACTAAGTTTCACTTGAATTAACACGAAAAGGATGTCCAGCAAAACGAGGTGTCACGTACATGTAAAGCAAATGTTTCGCACTTGGATGTAAACATTGCTGCATTGTGGGTTTGGTCACACTCTTGTAAATTAGATGACTTACGAACCAATGCATTCAGCACAAGCACAATGTTGCAAAGTGTAAGAGTCACGGAAAAAATATCTTTTGGATTTGTTGGTCACCACTGTCGCGACCAGGGGGCGGATCCAAGGTTAGGGGGATCACCCACAAAACCTACGAAAGTAACTTTTTTCATCATGATTTGTCACAATTCGGAAAACAGCATTCGCGATATAAAGCCATTTTGTCATCCATTGTTTTGTCACAGCAGTGTTGTAAAGTATACTACATCTCTCTTACAGTAGTGAACCCGTAATGAGACTTGACTGCCAAATATTACTGAAATCGCCCCCCCCTAAACTTACTGGCTGGATCCACCCCTGGTCGCGACATTACAAGAAGTGAGAATAAATATATACGCTATCTTTAATTCCCAGTCAAGTCCCTACGTTTTCAGCTATAGGACAATATAGCTCGGTGAATACTTCTCAAACGTTTTGATTGCAATCCTATTTACTAATGGTTAAAGACAGTCTTTTGCAAAACTGCCCATTCTAAAAATAAGTCTCCACAATAGTGCTGCTTTTTGTTTTCGGCAAAAACTTCGCAGAGATTTGCCTGAAAATCTAACTTTCTAACATATAGCCTACACTAACATCATTAAATGATATGCTGTCTATTTCTGAATACGTGACCAGCTACATTTCTGTGCAGCAAAGCCAGTTACATTTCTGCACGAAACAAATCATACTGTGGTCTCTCACATGTGCAGCTGTAAAACTCTCACTGTTTCAAGAAAATGACATTTCTAACAGTATACCACACAGGGTAAAATGTTGAACAGAAGCAGTTAAACGTCTTTCGTGGTCTCTAGAAACTTAAAAAATGCTGAATATCATTTTATCGAAGCTAAAATGTATAAACTAACAGAATCAGTGATACCACACCAAACTCTGTTTCAATATCAACTTGGTTATGCGTGACCTTCCAGAGTTGTAAGTCCGGCCGGGTTTTTCGGGTCGGGCCAAGTTCGGGCCGGGTTCGAGCTTAAGTTTGTCAAAATACGTCGGGCCGATTTCGGGCCTGCATACACAAGTTTTATACCATTCGAAGTAACGATTTTTTTCTTTCGTGAAGTACATTTGTTCTGCTCACTGTGGTGACTTCTGTGAGTGAAGTGATTGTGATTTTTCTTCAGATAGTTCTTTTTGCAAACACAGCTGCGTTCTTTTATTCTCTGCTCGGATTGGTCTCACATACCCTCTTTTTGAGAAGGTGACAGTCGTGAGGAAAATAGCGCGCGATGGAGTTGCGTCGAAACGATCAATCACTTACGCGATCCTTCGCTTGTGTTAAGAAACGAGGCCTACAAACCGGCTTTTCATGCCTGCAGCGCAGCGCTATAGTTCCTTTTATGCGTATAGCGCCATCGTGGATAGTTTCGTGATAGTTTTTTTTATGTTGAGAAACGTTACATTCCACAGAACAATCGTTGACTAACAAGCTGAGTTTGTGCTTGTTTAAGTTAATGTTTTGGTCAAGGTGATTGCTACTTTGGGTGTGATAAAACCATGTACCTGCAGCAGCATCAGCACACATGCTTTTTTTGATACCCCGCAGTTGCGCATATCTTCACTCACTCGGCAAATTTGGCTTTCGGGCTCAATCGGGCTTCAAAAATAAATGTCGGGCTCGGGCCGGGTTCGGCGTGGGGGGGACATGGCATAATATATCCCCACCGTATGAAAAAGTGGGGGACACGTCCCCCTCAGTGGGGTAATCTAGTGCTAAAAGAAGTGTGGGGACGCACCCAAAATACTAGCAATTATCAGTACTTACACAATTATGCTAAGGTGATGCGCGAGAGATAGTTTGTCATTTGTTCATTTACGCGACATCTGGAGCTACACCAGTGGCGTGGAGAGGTCTAGTGATGCCATGGGCAACTGCTTGATTGTATGCACCCTACCAAAGTCTAATATTGAGCAGTGACGTATGGTGGTCATTGTTCCAAGATGTGTGCTGTTTGTGACATCACAATGTGACGTCATATTCACGTTTCCAAGCCAACGTTTTGGCGAAGTTTTTTGACACAACATGCATATTGTTCTACATGAACTCTCCTTACTCGTTGTTGTACAACGTGTCACTGTAATGAACATAAATTATCAGCGCTCCAAGTTAGGAAACCGGAGCAAAACACAGCACTCAACGTTACCACAAAGCAGTACATAACTGCAAAAATATTCGGCAACGCGTTAAAACACGGGAATAGAACACTCTCAGCGATACGTCAGCCTGATTCACATCTGCAATATTATAAGGCTGGGCATTAAAACATCGGAGTAACACACTCGACGTTACGAAAGGACAGTTCACATGTGGCTGTTAAATACACAACTACTGAGGGCACAGAAAAGATACGAACTTGTTTAATCCGTTATGATCAAATGACGAAGCTTCAATGATGCTCATATCGCAAGCACAGGTGTGCGGCTGTACCAGGGCACACCCAGGGTTGACACGTCAGAAACGAAACGGGAAAGTAGTTATGCATCAAAAAGTCGGCTAAATCAAATCAAGCAAGTTGAAATGGGACGGTTTTGAAAGTTGGCTCAAAAAATCAATTAAACATCCATAATTATTTTTCAACCCTTTTTTGTGATTTTCCCTTGATTGGACGATCTGGAAAAAGTCGTGTCATTATGAGTTTGATGGATGTGCGCCGCGCACCTAGAGTATAGGTCCCTGTATTGAGGAATGTGAGAATTACCAGCATTTGCAATACGTACAAAAACTAGTGTTGACAAAAAAGCAAGTTTCGAAAAATGAATTCCATACAGCTTATGTTAGTAGCCTGAAAATAAGAAAAAGCATCTAGTTGCAACATGTTGATTTTTGTAATTTCGCTCTTTGGATGCACCACTGCCTTGGATTCCCGGGGCCAGACATTCGGGAGCAGTGCCTTCCAAATTTTTTGTCTTCCCAATTTTTGTGCCCAGAAAATTTGATTGCCGTACAAGAGAAACAAAAATTCTGCGCCCCTAAAATATATTTTTCCACCCAAACCTGATTACGGTCCTGCCTAGTCAACCACTCCGCCAAAACAGTTAACAGGAAAGTTAGAAGACTGCGCCAGAGAACAATGTAGAAGAGATGAGAAAATTTCGGTTTCTGTTGCAGAAAAAACGATGCCTGTTTATTGTTCTCTTTATTTTTAGGAAACAAAGATATCAGAGAAATTTATAAAACTTTTTTTCAAATGCATTCAAATCGGCCTGACTGTCAATTGAAACTCTCGGAAAAAAACAATATCATTATAGCCATTCTGCGTAATATTATGTATAGGCTAAATATGTATGTAAATAAATAAATAAGACCAAGCTTCCTCTGGAAAATATCTGAGTGTAGAAACAAAAATTTTCTGTGAATTAGGTTTTGCCAGCACACCTGATAGACCTCTCACAGTAAAATCTTAACATTTGTGGTCGACAAATATATTTATAGGCAACGACTTTTCATAGGATCCCAAATGGTAGAAAATCCCGGCTGATGATGTTCAAAAAGTTATCCTGTACCAGTTGTCAGTAAATATTTGAGGACAAGTTTAATTACTAATTTCTGCTACTTTAGCGCACGCAGTTATTTCATAAAGATTCAAAGTTTTTAATCCGTGATTTTTGAAAAAGATTGATTTTTCTGGAATCTGCACAAGAGAAAACTACAACTTTGTTTTTCTGGATTTTGAGAATATCAAAATTTTGTCTGAACTGTTTGGTTGTGATAAAAGCAGAATACCTTCAGAAAAGACACCCTGTGATCACCTTATAGTTATACCTTCTTGCAATTTTCTTGGAGATTGCTTTTCTGCAACCTTTAAGAATTTGTGACTTTTTATTCTTCTCTGAATTTCTAAAGCACTGCGAACAACCCACCTGTTCCAGGGTCCGCTCTTGGTCTTTTTGCGTCCCTGCCTTCAGAACCGTTTGAAGAAGATGACCTTTTCATGACTCACAAGATGTTATGCCATCGTTGAAGAAGGTCACAGGGAACAGATTTGGTGGGAACCGTAAATATCTGTCAAAAGATGAAACACTTATTGATTCGATCTGTCAAGGTATGCAAAAACTTTGAAAATAGAAATGGTGACATGAGAAGTGAATGAGACTCTTGGAATCATTTTCAACCGTTGGCAAGAAATGTTGTCGAAGCATTTCTAACAGTTTTTCGTATGAAGCTTTGTTAAATTACACACTGATCGCTTTGTTTGAATTCTTGCAATATATTTGTCGCACGTCCGCACTAAATAATCGTGAAGGAAGATCAACGCCTCGGGTTGCAGCAAATGTCAAATCTTTGTACGATGACAGTGATGGTGACAGTGATGGTGACAGTGATGGTGACAGTGATGGTGACAGTGATGGTGACAGTGATGGTGACAGTGATGGTTACAGTGATGGTGACAGTGATGGTGACAGTGATGGTGACAGTGATGGTGACAGTGATGGTGACAGTGATGGTGACAGTGATGGTGACAGTGATGGTGACAGTGATGACATTTGTTCTTTTAATAAACTAGTCAAATTTAATTTTTCAAGTGAACAGATTGTATCATTTGAATTTCCTGATTGGTAGACTATGAATCAAAATTTCTTGAAAAAGACCATCAAAGCTCTAAGTTTCCTTGTGAGCTTTCGAGGACTCACCCAAAAAACACTAAACATAAAACATACAAATGGAGAAGTGCGAAAACGTTTTTTATACGTCGAAACTAAAGCAATTTGCTTACTTGTCTAAAAAGCATGAAATGTTCTCCATGTTGTTTTTGCAAGACAGACCTCAAAACGATTCAGAAACTAATCTTTAGAATTGCAAGACAGGCCTAGAAGATGCACCTACGTTTAAAAATCCTTCCATCAATAAATGTTTGATGAACAGCTGCTAACAAGTTAATGCTGAAAAAATATATTTTAATGATAAAAAACATATTATTACAGACAAAAACAACTCAATGCATGAAAACAGCTTGATGCTGAAAAAAAACGTCAAAATTTTTAAACTTCCATTGTTGGAAGAGAATTCATGGTGTAGTGAAAAATATCTTTCTGTTTGCCAGCTAGAAATCAATGCCGGGCCCAAAGACAGACGCCTCTGCATCCAAGAATCCTTGGTTTGTTTGTTTGCTTGTTTATAAAACTGAAATTTCTTTTTATTGGCAGATTTTAGTTCTGTGAGGAAAGATAACGCAATCATTGTGTCTGGTGACTTCCAAGTTGCACTTCAGTTCTAAAGTCTTTTTTTACTGCGTGTTCGCCTTTGCGAGCCGCGCCACGAAGAATGACCCCACAGACTTCTCTTCTCGGTCATCCACCAACCCTGTGCTCCGTTCTATCAGTGGCGTAACTAGATGTTTAAGTCAGGGGAAGAACATAGCTGAAGATGCCCACTGGCCACCGTAGGGGAGGCACTGGCCGACACTCAGTAAAAAAGTTGAGAAATGACAGTGAATCCGGATGCCGTGGATGTCTCTACTAGCTACAAAAACAAAAACACCCCGAAAAACACAAAAAACAACAACCAACTGAAAACCAACAGATTAATAAATGTCAAAGTGTCAGCTAAAGGGGTTTTACATTTAGCTTGCCAGGAGGGACGGCTTGCCCCCCTGCCCCCGTCATTTACTCTTGGTTCTGAGATGCTAGACGAAGCAAATGCCATGCAACTTACAACAAAAAATCTTCAAAATACAAAACATTTCGGACAAACTGATTTTCAGTGAAGGTTATGAAAGTCTAAACCAGTGGTTTTCAAAACAAGTGCGAGACCGACCCACAGCACTGAAGTGGTGTTCAGATAGATATTTAGCCTCATTGAGAAAGCGACTATTTTCTAAATCAAATAAAAACAATGCTGCAAAGTAATAAATCATGGAAGTTGTCAAATGACGTTTCTTGAAGAGATTTTCAAAAGGTGGAACCTGTGGAAAGAGTTAAGTGACAGGCAAGCATTAGTGTCTTCTCGGCAACTGTGAGGGGTAAAGCACTGCTATGTAAAAAGACGTTTTACTGGAGTTGCTAAAGTTGGGATTTTTGCAAGGCATTTCATACAAAACGGCACAATTGTCAGTACGTTGGCGACGCATGAGGCGCAGTTGCCCCTTAAAAGATATCCCCCCCTCGACTACAGTGCTGGTGGCAGGTCAAGTTGGTGGCACGGTATGGAATTTCAATAAAAATTATTTAAAGTCGTCTAATGCAGTATTCATGTTTCTTTGTTGCAAAGGTAACGACGAATAACAGAGAATGGGTTGCAAGTGGCCAAGTGCAACCATATTTGGACATGTTTTGTTATTTTTGACATGTTTTTTTCGTTGACTTAGTCATAAGACAACCGCATGTTATCTTCATATTGTTCTATTTGAAACAAGCCTGTTTTTTTTCGGACATTCGTCGGTGATTGACGGAAAAAAATTAAGAAAATTAAGTCAATTCGGTCAGTATGAGTCTGAAAATGTGAGACGACAACGTTTTTTAAGCTATTTCGAACAAATGACCGATTCTCAGCGAAAAAACAGAAATAAACTATTTGTTTTGGCGTTGTTACATGTACAGGCTATCGAAACTGAAAAAATTCAAAAATGTCGCTTTTGTCGTACAGATTGACCAACGTAGCTCATCACAGGAGACCTATTCCAAAAATGCAATCACGATTTTCGTGAAATCCAACTCCTGCTCGAACAATTCATAAAAATCCAGAAAAACGTTCATTTCACAAAACCCAATTTCTTCGAGGCAAATCACCGATTTAATTTCTTCGAGGCAAATCACCGATAGAGCGAGTGCAACGCAGAACAGGTATTGCTTGAAACCTTTATTTGCATATCTCTCTCGTAACCAAAGGTGA
>JGI24158J21664_10007158_pt1 | contig 14796 bp, 4 predicted proteins | sample Ectturendosymbi3_FD_21664 | JGI IMG/M metagenome (IMG submission 21664) | reverse complement strand
CCCCCCCCCCGCAGTGATTCGGTGCCCCCATAGTGATTTGTCTCCTGGGAAATTGTGCCCCCCTTGCCCCTTTAATTTGTTACGCCCCTGCGTGCGTTGTCAAAATGTTACTGGCAGCGGTAATCGTATTGGTTGGTCTGCATGGCCGGAATCGAAAACAAATTGCTGTGAAATATTGTACTGTATAGTTAACAACTGACCGTTCCATTTTCATTCGTTTGATCAATTTGTCAATCACAGGATGGTTGGGCAATTGCGGCTGACGTTTAAGCTTTTTCTGCTCTTCCCGCAGCTTTCCGATCTCGTCGCGCAAGTTCTCGTTCAGGCTAAGCACGTGCGACAAACTGTTTTTGTGCGCCACTGCCAGGTAATCCGATTCCTCCAGTTGCATCTGTGTTGAGGAAAACAGTCGCTCTTAAAAATGGCGAAAATTTTTTGCAGTGGAAAAGCGCAAAGTGACACAAAACAGTCCTTTAGTTGTTGAAGAAAAATGAACATCAATTCATGACTATACGTTCGTACTAATCATCATCACAGCAATGCAAACTGTTTTGAATATGCAGCTGATCATCAAAGCATGGCAAGCAGATCATAGGCTAAGTCAAACTTCTGGCTTTTGATAGAAAATCATTTTTTCACAAATCTTCCTCTTCATTTGGTGCTTACAAACAAAGTTTGCCATGTACGATGCAGTCATTTTGCGGCTTACCAACCACACTCTGTACAGTTCAGTCAGAATAAAAAATTAATACCACAACAAAGATATTTATGTTTCGACGCATTTCATGTGCTGTCAACGATTCTATTTCATTGCAAAACAGAGCCGTTTGCCATGTAACATCTTCAGTCGTTGCTTAGATACGGTTCACAGCCCTTATGACAAAAGCCTGTCACATTATGTTGAGCAGTACACCACAGCAAAACGGACAAGCCCATTGCAAAGAGACACTCGAAAAGACAAAACCACTTACTCTTAACTTTTCCATTTCGCGCGCGTGTTCGTCGTGGACAACCTTAGCGTGTCGAAGTGCCTCCGGTTCCGACTCCGTTCCGCTGTGGACGTTGAGGCTTTCTGCTTCGCTCAGCTTCACGCGAAGATCAGTAACCAGCGATTGATATTCGACAAGCTGCTCCTGGAAACGCGATGTTTGATCGTAAACTGAAGGCAGCCAGGCAGGAGATGAGCAAATGCAGTCAAGCCTTCGCAGAAAGCTCAGTCGCTTTTACGGTACGGTAGTACAGTATGCGTATTTTGGGGATGGATTAGCGATCATCTTGTTAGTTTTATCTTTTTTTCTCGCAAAATTTACGATCGTTTCCATTTCAACCAGCAATTTCTTTTCTCTATGCTTCAGCTGCCCAATTAGGCTACAGCAGTGGTTATCAAACTTTTTCTGATCACGTACCATTTGTGGGACCCATACTGTCACCATGTACCACCTTGCTCCAGGAAAACTCAATCTACCAAATATCATTCGATTAAAAGTTTGGAAAACCGGATTTGACACAAATGTGACATGAAGATAAAGGCTGTGAGAAATTATAATGGCTAATTTTAAAAAAACAACAAGGGATGTACACAAGAATTTAGGAGTTAATTAATAGAACCCGATAAGTAAAAAAAACGTAGCTATGAATATATTTTTGTGAAGATAAACAGGAAGTAGTAGGCCTATTCGCGTACCTTGAAGTCCTTCGCGTACCACTAGGGGTACGCGTACCACAGTTTGGGAACCGCTGGGCTACAGCACTTCCCAGAAATTAGAAAAAGCTTATGTTACAATATGCCCGGAAATAAGTGTACTTTCAGAGTATTTATTTTCACAAATCCTAGAATATTCTAATTTATTCCAAACCTCATTTACAATTTAGTCAAATGAAGTCATGTTATTTCCCACTGGAACGATTTTAACTGGAGTTCTACGTTTGGTAACGAACGTGAATGACAATCATCCTGAAGGTCATGCTAGGTTTATTTTTATGATTATAAACCCTTCAGGGCTTATTTTCGGGAAAGCACAGTCCGTAGCAAAGATTTCGTCACGCTGCTCGTGAGAATGAAGAACTGATTCTCACGACCGCTCAAAAACAGTCCACAAAGCTAAGGTTAATAGATCCACAGCTCGCGCAAATCTGAATCAAATCCACTCCGCGTTTAGAAGTTAACAACGCAATGCAGTAATTAGTATGAATATACATAGGGAAGAGACATAAAATACCTTTCAACATATCTTATTGTGGTAGAAACAACTACATGCTACTTCAGAGTGGTCCAACTACTTTTGACCTACGGGCCATTTTACAAAAGCGTGGTAACTTGCGGGTCACTTCCAATAAAATGGTGTACAAAAAACAGATTCATGACATTTAAAACTAAAAAAGAGAAGATAAATTAGTGGGGCATTGAAACTATTACAAAATAGCAAATAGTATTTTATTACAAATCTCTATCAATGTGATGTCTGTGGTTGAGGCCTTTCTGGCACGTTCCTTTATCATTACCAGTGTTAGTCGGAAGCTATCGTCCAGTGTTTGATCTGCCATTTGATTTGTGTTTTTAAATTTGACTTGCTTCATCGTCGAAAATGTATAAACTCTCACGTATGTATTTCCAAACATCAAGTGCATTTTAGTGAAAAATCTTTCAGTTTTTATAAATATATCTTTGCTGACTAATTTCCAGAAGTTTCTACAGTCTTTAACACTGTTAGTATTGCATATTTTTAGTAAAAGGTGTTATACTTGTTTTAATTAAAATTACCTATTGCAGGAATGGGCGATCAATTTGGCTCGGGGGTCGCTTCGAGAAGGCCGCGTTTAGCGTGTAGCTAGATTTATTTGGCGGTACTGAGTTCATTGCGCCAGACCCACCCTTCAAGACAAGGAACGCCGGGGCACCGAAAAAAACACAGAGGTTATCCAGTTAGGTGCCCCAGCGTAGGGTTAGCAGTGGGCTGTACTTTCTAATTTGATGATAAAATCAATAAAGAAAGCAGAAACAATAAGGTGCTCAGAAAAGGTGTTATTCATTGTACTTCATCCAGCGCAAGGAATTCAATGAAACAAATGAAACCTTACACACTTTTCAACAAATTCAGATTTGAAGATTTTTCCTGAATGCTTCCACGGGTCACTGAAAACGCTGTGACGGGCCACATGTGTCCCGCGGGCCTGTAGTTGGATCACACTTTGTTAATTAAATAAACGTGAGGAACACAAAAGAAGTTTCTACATTTATTTTGAGAAAACAAATCGCAAATTGCACGAAACTGCAATGAAGAAAAAAGAAAACAAGGGTTAGACAAAATAAATAAACAAACGAATTAGAATAAAAAGTTGATTCAACACAAACGTATATTTACTCTTAACAGAACACACGAAAACGTTAGTGCACACCTCACACTACTTCCATGCTAATCACGCAGGGTTATTGAAGAGCAGAGAGAGAGCGCGACGTAAATTCTCGAGGACGGTGGTGTAGCGAAATACCAGCTCAATTCTGTGACGGACACGCTCAATTCTCCTTTGTACCTTAACCGGCGACGGAACGGTTCTGGCCGCTTCGTCCAGTTTGGCCAGAAGCTGGTTGTTCTCTTCGCGCAGCTCGTAAATGCGCTTGGCAACGTTTTCATTCCCACAAACGACCAGAGCTTCTTCGATCTCATGCAGCCTGGTTCGTAAGCGTTTGTTTTCCTGCAGCAAGGCCGCCTGGGTAGCCTCGTCGATTGCTTTCAAGCGCACCTCTTGCTTTGGTTCATTAAAGTTAACACTCTCCGCTAAGTCAAAGGATTTGACGCTGGACACTTCAGCATCGGAGCTGCACGCTTCCTGTCGTAAACCAGACGCAATATTTGAGACCGCGTCGATTTCGAAATCGATTAAGTTTTCCATTGTTTTCTCAGATCCTGTCACATCGTACGCCTGAGCGCAGGAAGACGTGGGCAAGCCAGCTTCGCCAGCGCGCTTCAGTTCTGAATTAGTGCCAGATAGAATCGATAATTGCTTCTCTTTGCTAACTAACAATCGTTCGAGTTTCAAGCACCTGTCGTGGAGCCTCTTAACTTCGCTTGTCTGTGACCGTTTCTCTATCCACTCGACGTCAGCTGACCTGTCACGCTCCGGTGAATCAATAGCGTGGTCAATCGGTACGTTGGTCCTCGATGGCGCAACAAGCGCCACAGGAGCTTCCGCAAATGCCCCCGTGTCCTGTTCACAGATAGTCTGCGTTTCGGCGTGGCGAACCTCAGGTTTTCGCTTCTTTTGGATAACTTGCGGTCTCGTCTGCTCGTTCTCCTCTGTGAGCAGTTCCAGCTTTGATGGTGAGCACTCTTCAGTGCTAGTTTCGCCCTTAACTTCATCTGTGTTTTCCTTTTCAGTTTGGGAATTGTAGCCGCTGGCTTTTTGATCAACATTTACCACCCTGAGTTTAGCAGTTGTTAATTCCATGCGAGTTTTGTTCAATTCCGCACTTAACGCAGTATTCTCTTGCTTGAGACGTTCGACTTCTGTTGACTTATCGTCTAGATTTTTTCGTACATTTTCGTTTTCTTGCATCAATTGCACTTTTGACAAATCTGTTTCACGTAAAGCATCAGATTTCGTTTCCAAATCTATATTCAGAATTTCCAGATTTTCCTCAAAATCACAGATTTGTTTTGCGTTTCTTCTTTCCATATTTTCTAACTGCTTGATTAGAGTTTGATTTTCAGATCTGTTTAAAAACAAAAGTTAAGACCTATATAAGGAATCAGGAGAATCATGCAGCACGATCATACAACCAGAAACGGTTGATTAAAACATAAACTATCAGGTAAATAATGAGTGACTACTGCTCATGTCTGTAATTCTTTATCGTTGCTTAATCGAATCAATGCTCACAAAAGTTAGGATAAACGCAATTGTAAATGCTTAACTCTACAAGCAAGAAGTTCTGTTTCCTTCGCCAAACCCACTTTCCTAACCTCAAACTGTCTACGACAGATTTATGCTTCAAATTTTCCGATTCCAGTCGTTCTTCCTTTTCCGCCATCGACGTTTTACAACTTTTGAGGTCAGCCATTGCTGCTTGGCAAAAACTGCAAATGTTTTAACGCAAATTTAATAATAACAAGTCTGCTCAAGAAACAGGCTGCGATTGATGTTATATTTTGCTTAGCTTTCAGGAAAGCTTCAAATTAACGAAACGAAAAACAAGCTTTCTTGGCAGAGAACACCGCAAAGTTACCTAACTTGCAAGTAGGGACTCTTTACGGAAATACATTTTGTAATTCGTTGAAACTGAAACATGAGTAAAACGCTCCATATGCGTTTTCACCCATGTACATGACCGTTAAACCGTACCGAGTAGTAAACCCAGGAGTTCATTTGTCATAAATGGATTATCGATTTCTAACTACACCAAATATAAAAACACTTCTAGCCTACGATTTGAAATCGACCTACCTCTCCTTCTCACTGATCACAACAGCAGATTGCTTCAGCTGCACCTGCAGATCTTCTAAGGCCGCTCTTAGAACAACTATTTCCTCATGGTTTTCCGTCGTCGATAAACCTTTCTCGTTCTCGACTTCATCCAGTTTTAATTTGAGTTCACTGTTTTCAGTTTCGAGATTCTGGCATTGCTTTTGCAATTGAGCAAGTTCCAATTTCGTGGTCGACAGTTCTTCCGACTTTTGTCGCAGATTTTCTTCGACAAAGGACAATTGCTTTTCATGTTCAGCCAAACGATTCTGCGCGGCTTCAAGCTCGCTTTTTGTTTTCTCCATCGCTCCTGTTATTCTAAGCAGCTCCGAGTCTTTCTCTTCCAAGCTGCGACGCAAATCCGACTCAACCTCCTTGCACTTGTCCAGCAAATTGAATTTTTCCTCCTGAATGGTTTGGACGCGCTTAATGAGTTCCTCGCCGGCCGCCTGCGTATCGTCCAGGCATTTTCGCGTTTGAGCCTCGCTGGAACGAACAAGGCGAAGTTTATTTGTGAGGTTGTCGATCTCGGTTAATCTCTCATTGTCTACTCTTTTCAATTCCGCTTCAGCGCTCTCCAATCGCCCAAGCAACGCCTGGTTTTCGCCCTTCAGCGCGCCTATCTCCGCCCGTAGCTCCTCGAGCGGTTCAACGTTGTGCACGCGCTCGTGCGACGCCATGATGAGCTCAGATTTCTCTTCTTGGATCTTCTGAAGGCGAGAAACGAGCTCGTCGCACATGCCTTGGACTTCGAGCAGCTGCGTCTGGAGTTCTTGCTCGACCGCCTTGGATTCATCCAGAGCGTTCCTCAAGGATTGGACCTGGGCCGTAGCTTCTGCTTCCCTGCAGTTAGCTTCGTCCACAGCGGCAATGAGCTGCTGGTTTTCGTGGTGAAGACTTTCGAGTTCTTTAGAAGGGGGTTCAACTTTTATTTCTGCTGTTTCTTTCTCCTCTCCCAATTTCATATCGTTCTGGCCTTGGAGGGATGTCGGATGATCGAACGAAGTGTCCATCTTTCCATTTCGTCTGATGATCACAAAAAAGAGAGAAAAGAGCTAAAATCAAAACCTCCACTACGATACACGCGTACATAAAAATGTAACATATTAAACGTATTTGACTAATCAAATAATCAGTTTTTCTTCTCCATCCCATTCTTCATTACAGCAAAAACACAAAGCTTGACAACGCAGTCTAGTGAAAAACAACGAAGTAACATCACACGAGCCTTAAATGGAGAGACGTACGTGAACTTGTCCATGCAAAGTAACACCTTGAGAATGGACAACGCCGCAAGGATAAGCATTTTCAATTGATCGTGTTATTCAACAACAGTTTAAAATTCAAATCAGACTAATTGAATCAATCGGGCGTGTCTTTTACTTAATTAACAAAAGATGACAACTTTAGCCGGCATAAATCATTTGGCTTTGTTAAAAATGACACTAGAACAGGTGTTTCCAACCTTTCTCTAACCATGTACCCTCCAGCATTTCGACAGATGAGCATTGTATCCCTAAAACTTCTTATGGCAAAAAGGCTGAGTAGAATATCAAAAGTCCAACGAATTTTCGATAGAATATTTGGATTTTTAGAAATATAAAGGTAGATCCTGTTGTTTTTATGTCTCAGAGTTAATATATTTAACAATAAGCGTATAATGAATTTTGAAAATAATATTCACTGATATATGTATAAATATTTGGAAATAAATAATATAAACTATTTCTAGTATACAAATTTTTTTCCCTTCTGTTGCTAACCTTAAATGTAGCCCTAGTGGTACATGCATCCCAGCTTGGGAATCCCTGCATTAGAGCATCATGTGTGCGCATTGACTTGACGTCATCATCTGCACTTGACAGGTGCAGACGAAAGGTATCAAAATACGTGATGGATATTATATATACCTCAAACGGGAACTTTCAACTGCCATGTTCATGACTTCTTCTCGGAGACTTTTCTGGTTTGACCAAAGTGCTCGCAAAACTTTCTCAGCGTTGGAAATCGAAACTGTTAAATCTCGGCTGCCAATCAAATCTTGCTTCAGTTCTGAAAGAGTAAAAACTCCGTCCGTACGTGGACTGTCAAGCTGAAGGTCAAACAGCTCTTCCATTGNGAAGCCGTCTAAACTTTTCACGTGCTTGTCAATTATATCATCCGCCTCGGTGTCGCANAGCACAGCGGTATCCAGTTTTACTTTCAGGTTTTCGAAAAGTTTGACGGAAGTGGAGATTAAAGTTTTCCCGAGTTCATCAACTGGTTCTGCAGCAGAAACGGCAGTTGGAAATTCCAATGTCTGCTGTTCCAAGCTTAGCTGAAAGTCGTCGACAACAGCGTTGCAAGAAGATACAATGGGTCGTAACGTGTCACACAGCTTTCGACCAATCAGGGCGTCCACACCTCGTAGACTGGATTTCAGGCGCAGCGATTGGTTTTCTGCCATTAACGAACGCTGACGTGTTGCCATCTCATTGGTCTCAAGCATGAGCTGCATATTGGCACGCTCGAAAGAATCCGATAAGCGTTCCTGTCAAACATGAAGTGAAAATGAGTTACTGAAATTTGTCGCAAAGTCAGGCCTAGCACGTGACTACCAATTTCGTTTATCGCTTTAGTGCAGTACATCACCTTTCGGTCAAGTACTTGAAAAATGTTATGCGTTTTATACAATGAATAGTGTAAGGTTCGTAAATAAGTTTGCTGCAATAAACTGGAAAGTTTTGGTTTTATTTGCCAGTAAGAACAACGTTCTTATCAAGGACGCAACCAGCTGAAATTTTCGGGGGGTGCAAAATGATTGCAATTTTTGTTGTACCTAACAACTAAAAACGTTATTGGCGCTTTAAAAATGTTTTTCAAAATTTCGGGAGGGCAGTTGCCCGGTTTGTCCCCCTGTTGGGGCTGCGGGCCTGATTCTGATAAAAGGTTGCAGGCCTGGTTCTGGTTGCGGACTTGGTTCAGATTAATTGCTTTACTGACCGTGGTCCAGAGCATTCTGAAAAAGCCGAATTGAACGCTTTTTGCAAAAGTGATTCTAAAACTAGCAAAAGATGTTTGGTTTCCATGGTATGACCCTCACTTGTTGGTCGGAAAGTTTCGCTTCTAAGGCATCTTTCTCTTCCTGAAAGCGCTTGCATGCCATCTCTAAAGAGTTTTTTTCTGATAAGATGTTTTCCAGTTGTTCCTGTATTTGATCGAAGGAGTTTGCTTTTCCTTTGTGACTTTCCAGCTGAGCCTTAAGCGTCTCAATATGACCCTGCGAAGCAAACACGTTTATGCAATTTATAAAGATCAGATAAGGCTCATACGAAAATCTAAAGAGCGGTGCAAAAATTAAAAAATCAACTGTGTGGTAGTTGAACCTGTACTGTACAACTTTTCCCTATTTGAAAATGTTTTAACCTTCTTGATTTCAAAGAAATTGAGTGAAATCGCATACAGTGTTGGACAAAGCGAAACTGAGAAGTCTTGTACATTCACTTTATAAATACCAACTATTTATGTCGGAAGTTTTGAAAAACAACTGTTACCACCGACAATAAAATTTCAGTGAATGAGCGAACTTACGGTAAATTTTCATTGAAAATAAAAACGGTTGTTTGATGAAACGTCCATTGTGGTTTCATTTAAAATTACGAGGTAAATCATTGGGTTTTACGTTGTTTTCCTTAAATAGTTGGATATTATCGTACAAATAACAATGTGCAAAGGCAGTTTCTTAATCAGATGTCTTTAATAGTACATATACCAATTGTTAAATATTATATATTACTTATTGCACTCATTCATTACTTGCAAGTCGCATATCCTGCTCGTCAGGTTTTCAGTTTTGCTGGAATTCAAGTCTCGTTCCGTTTCGTACTTTCCTTTGACTTCTAGAAGCTCCGATTTCTCGTTTTGAAGAACACTGTTGGAATTAACGCAACGCCTTAGAAGCGGGAAAAGTTCAGTGCGTGTTCTGCTTAAACAATAGAATCAGTTAGTTTCTTCACAGCCGCCATTTTCAACTGGCTTTTCCGCGGAATATCGCCGGCTCTTCTGCACGAAATTCATTGTTGAGTTAATTACCCACTATCATCAGTTTGAATCTTCCCCATGTTACAAAAGTAATACAAAAAGTGTTCCGTGGTTCAAAAAAGGTTGAGAAACACTACATCAACGAATTTAAAAGATCATTTGCAAAATATACTCACAAGCGCAAGGCGAATATGCCTTTCAAGGTGACAGACAAAACAATCGACAGGAGGCGCGGTTAAAATAGCCACCTTAAATGATTTTCCGGGGTGTTTTTTTCACTTCGAAGTCTTACAAGATATTACACAAAACTGAAGTTGCGATGGGTATAAAACGTTGATTTTTCTCCTTTAGCAAAAAAAACTTCCCTTTGGTAAGCAGTCACTTTCAGCAGAATATACCTAATTTTAGAGTTGAGCTTTTTTATTTTTTCCCCAGACAATTCAGATTCTCTGTGCAAGTCTTCTTCCAAATTGCGCATCTGTTCTGTTAAGCATTCTTTCACACTTTCCAGGAGAGTACATCTGAGAAAAAACAAAAACGTATTGACCCGAAGACAGCTTTGTGAGTTGTGCAAACACAAAAAACAAAAAATTCTAATCAAACATGAATGAAGTGCTTGTCTCAAACCAAAGGTGTTTACCACTTCTGCAACAAAGGTTAAAGAATTGACAATAAATCACAACTGCAAAACGCACCTGTAATTAGGGCACAAGTATCTAAATATCAACGTTTATATCCATTGATATCATAGGCGGATCCAGGATTTTTTTTAGGGGGGGCTCAGGGACAAATTCATCCGGATGTGTACTTACTGCATAGCGGTGAAGACCCAACTGCTCCACACACAGTTCATACCATAGACATTTCGGCTAAATCATATTCTCACTATTAGCCAGGCTTACTGGAACGGTTCCGGAGCAGAGGTGGCCATCATAACAATTCAGAAGTTATTCTCAAACTTGTCTGGCCTTAAAAAAGTAACTGGTTGATTGTCAAAAATTATTACTATTAGCAAAACAAACGCAGGTCCACGCCGAGAAAAAGGCTGGGGCAGGCACAAAATTGACAAAAAATACATGAGAAAAAACAAAATGCTGCCAGTAGTCTTTGTTGGCTGTCTGTGCAACAACCATGCAGAATAATGTCCGAAAATTGCAGATGTGCATGGAATGGAAGGCAGGGGTGAAGTGTGGTGGGAACGGCGTCCCCACATCTTTTTCACGTTTTGCTTTAAAATGAGTTGTAAATTGTTTTGAAATGGCTATTTTTTGGATGCGTTTCCACACCTTTTTTGTTAGCACTACATCCCTGATAGAAGGTCTCGGACTTGAAAATTTGTTTATGTTCGGAAAATATTCGGATTTTTATTAGACATCACGATTATCTAGCCAAAATGGCGAAATTTGTTTACAAAAATACCTGCCCATCAGTGGCAAACTATCAATCACAAACTATTTAAACAAAATGTTATTGATTATCAAAACCATTTGACCATACAAAATATCTTGAAAGTTGAAAGAAAGGTAGTTGTTTCGAAAATAAGCACAACTCTCCCCCATCGAGAAAACGCTTGGGTCACGCGCATAGGCGTAGCCAGGGGGGCCCAAGGGGTCATTCCCCCAAAGTTATAGCGTTTCTCGTTATTTTGTGTTTTGAGAGGCGGTGTCCAAAACAAAATACTGTTGCTCTCTTAAAATCAAAAGATTTTTCCCAAAAACATTTTTTGGCTGGCTACTTCACTAGGTACGCGTAGAGACAGACATCCCAAAAACTTGAAGCAATAAATGCTGGCACTTTGCCCTGGAAAGTGTTTATTCCACCACATGGGCACTGAAAATGACCAGACAATGTTTCTCCACGTCACAGCCAGAAATGTGAAGCTTGTACTTTGCAGCGAGTCAGTGACAACGACCAACTTCTGCTCATCCATTCAATTTTTTCTAGGAAACACGACTATATCGCGCTAACGTAATTTTAAAAATATTATACAGTAGGTTGAAAAAGTTTTATTAGAGACAGCAGAATATGGGTCGATAATAAAAACATCAAATTTTGTGCTGCGCCGATCTTCTGTCCAAAACTTGTTGCTGGATGGTCTGCTGCTAATCACTGATGACTAATCAGTAGTTATCTTTAGCATAGCCTGCCTTACAGCTAAACTAGCTCGCTTCATTTTCAGCCTACCTGATATTTAGGCTACGTTTTACGGTTTGGCTTGTTGCTATGGAATTTATGCAGTCATTTAGTGTTCTAACCTAGCCTGTAGTTAATTGCAATGTAAGTTTGTTGTAGCGGAATTTTGATGCCTTCGCTTAACTAATAATATGAGTTACCCTCATTCATAAGAGCTTGTAGGAGAAAAACAGTATATAGTCTGTTGCTTATTCAACTTTTGTCCACAAGAAGCCCAATCTTACCCAAATGAAACAAGAATTTAAGTACTTACATGCGGTTTATGATACATTTGGACCATGATTGTTGTATAAAAACTTGCTTGTTATAGGGTTTCACTTTTAGTAAAATAAACACATTTGGACTGCCCAAATTCAGCAAAATGAGCTTTGCATTTAATATTTTTGTCCCTATCCCTGCACAAGAAAAAGTTTTTTTGAAAGCTATCCAAAAAGTTACTCCAATGGACGTTTCTGTCTCGGGAAACATTGGTCAAGAAACGTTTCTGAAAAAATTTAGGGGGGGGCTTCAGCCCCCTTAGTCCCCCCCTGAATCCGCCTATGGCTTTGATGTATAATGGCAAATATTTGGAAATACAATATACCTTATAGGAACGAACTGAGGTTTCCTGTTACCTTTCTCTGTATTCCGAACATTCATCTTTCAGTTTCTTATTTTCGCTGGCATTTTGCTTTATCTTGTTTTTTAGCTCGGTGTCATCAGATCGAGAGGATTTAGACAAGCCCGAAACCTGTAAAAATATTTATTGGTACGTTTGAATTTACTTTAAGCAGGCACATCCCTTTCTGCGTTTTCAAAGCTTACCTACACAAACAGAGTGCGATAGTAAGAAGCAGAAAGTGTTCTTTTCTAATGAATCCTTCAAGCAAAACATTGGAAGGTGTTGTTAGTTTCTGCACAAACGTGTTTAGCAACTTGGCAATGGTGAAAACCATTTGTCTTTCACCTGAAGTTAGAACACTCTATAAATCAAACAAACAGATGAATAAGCTCTTCTGGTGATTATATTTTATTAACAGCCAACGTGGTTGAAAACATTGCTCTGAAGAAGCCCACTTGCATAGGTGGGCGAAACGTTGGGTGATAATAAAATATAATCACCAGAAGAGCTTATTCATCTGTTTGTTTGATTGGAAACCTGGTGGCAAACGCTACGAAACAACATGAGTAGCAAAAAAGAACAGCACTCTATAAATGTCTGCAATAGGAAATGCAACGCAATTAAACATGACCTCAATTCTGAGTTGCGCATACCCACTAGTTTTTAAAGTTTTCACTTTACGCTGAGAACAGCAAACACTCAAATTACTTCAAGCAATCGAAAATCGCTTTCAAAATATCGGGCTACAGAAACGGTATCTAAAACGTAGGCCTACTGCTTTTTAAAGGCATGACGCGTTGCACCACGTATAACGCACAGCTTAGGCATACTGAAAGTTACTGATAATGAAAGCTGACGTGTGAATGGCATAGCGGATGCACACGCTTTTCGGTAGCAAAGATCACAGAGATAAAAATGCTCCATTGCAACACTTCTCGTTCTCACAGTCAGTGGCGGTTCTAAGGGGGGACCTGGGTGGGCCATGGCCACCCCAAATTTTGGCTGGCCCCTGCTTGGCCCCCCAGTTTTTTGCTTAATTTCACGTTCAATTCGTTTGATTGACATATACAGCAGATAACTTTCAGCCAGCAAAATTGTAAACGATTTGAAGACTTTCTGGCGACGGTTCCAACGATATTCGCAAGCTGATCTTGGGTTTGCTAGGTTTAATCATAGCAAATCAGTCTTCATTACAACGGAAAATCACCATGCAGGAGGGGCATTTATGTTGGCTCCCCTACTCTTTTTCTTTGGCCCCACAGTGACCTCCCCAGTTTTTTCATTCTAGAATTTCCACTGTTCACAGTGTCGATGGTCGTTGAAATTTTGTAAGCGCGAAGAATTAAGCCTTTTTTAAAGTGCAAACTATGCAGGGGGAGTATTGTGACAAACCACTAACCACTCATTTCAGGATTTCAGCAAAATACAAAGAAATATGTGTTTGTGAGCAGCCAATCATCAATGTGCAACTTCAAAGGACGTTTCGCACAATTAGGTGCTTTTGACAAAAACTTCATGACATGTATTTTTAAGGAATGTATGATTGTGTACGGCAGATTTTGCCAAATACCTTCTGTTATCAGTAACACATCCTGTTGCAAGTTTACTTTAAAAACAACCCTGATTGCAGGCATCAGTGTCGGAACGATTTTTTGCAGTGGGAGAAATATTCGATTTTTCCAGAGGTAGCCAAAAAGATTTTTCAGTGGGGGGTCAAAGAGTGGTGAAATTTCTTTTTATCCATTCGAAACTAAGAAAACGACCTCTTTTGCTATAACTCTAATAGGAAAATGTCAAATTTCAAAATCCAGTTGGAGCCTTGGCCCCTATCTGCCCTTTTCGACGACCATGAATGCAGGTTCCCAACAGTGATTTGTTTTTTGATACGTGTTTCAGCTTACTATAGATCATGGCGCTTGTGTAGAGTCGAATAAAATCTATACTGGTAAACGCAAAAATCGCTTAACTCCACTTGTCAAAATGTCTGCTCAAAATAGTTGTGATGGTTTCTGACATGGAGTTACCTTTACTTCTAACGAAGCGTTTTCTTCAGCAAGCAAAGCGAGTTTATCCACCAGTGTTTTAGATTCCTTTTCAAACGACGACAACTCATTCCTGAGTTTTCCATTTTCTTTTTTGAGGTCGTCAAGAAGCGCTTTTTCAGCGTCAAAAACAGCTGCAAAATGTTCAACTTCAATGCAAAGTTCACGGCACCGTTACCCATTGCTTACAAGACTCAAAACTACTCTCGACGAAAGATTTGTCGCTTGTACGTGATTTACAACCTACGTTCTGAAAGCAATTTGTTGCTAATAAAACGTGTATTGTGTGACGTACATCTTACACTTCTGACGAACGCATCAGTGAGGAGTTCGTGATGGGTGGGTCTGACCCCAAGTCGCGGTATATACAGTCTTGGCGGAAAAGCTCAAATTTGTTATGATCTAAAGGCAAAATATTATTATCTAAATTTTGCAATTAGGCAAAAAATATTTGCAAAATCGGAGTCCTTGCTTAAAATG
>JGI24158J21664_10007157_pt1 | contig 14796 bp, 13 predicted proteins | sample Ectturendosymbi3_FD_21664 | JGI IMG/M metagenome (IMG submission 21664) | reverse complement strand
TTTTAGATTGGAGTCATTCTTATATATTTAGTATATCCTATATAGATGTTTGATTTTTTAATTACTTGTAGAATATGCGGCAATTTGAAACTGTTTTCCGTNTAGATATTGAGGTTGTANTTCGTTGAAAAGATACCAGCACTCTCTCCACTCAAAAACGTGTTAACAAAGCCATTCATCCACAATCTCCAATCAAATATGCTAAAGAAGTCAAAATTTTTTTACCAATGGTTTTACAAATGATTCCTCCAGTGCGTGTTAAAACATGCGTTTGAAATATTTTGCTTGCTGGGGGATTTATGATATTGATCCCTTCAACAACAGTTTCTCGTTTTGCCGCAAGCCAGAACCCACATATGTATTTTTAGTTTTACGTTATACAGCAATACTGTGGGGAGTGGGTCCAAACGTCGCTCGTTATTTTGACTGAAGCGTCTAGGCCACTGGTTTTCAACCATTTTTGTACCGCAACCCGTTGTAGCAACCCACTATAACACAACAACCCCCATCTAAACTCGGATAAAGCAAATGTAATACAGCTATGTAGGCTGCATAAAATACCTTCTGGCGACCCTTCCACAAATGGTTCACAACCTCTGTGGGGCCCGCCACTTCCAAGTTGAAAACTATTGGTCTAAGCTGTATCAAGAAAACAAAAATTTTTCCATAACAGAGTGAAAATCTTGCATCAAAATTGCGCCTGGGACCCTGTCCTTCTTTATTAGCTATCCAGCAATTCACACATCATGTATAACAGTAGGCCTATGCATACCTTGGTTCCAAACCAAACTTCCATCTACCACGGTACCATTCTTCAGAAGGTCAATGTATGGTCGCAAAAAAAAATTAATTGCATAGATCAGTGGTTCGTAAATGGGGTACGTGCACACTTTAGGGCAGTAGTTTTCAACCTTTTTCATACAGTGAGCCATTTTGCAACCCAATTTAACCTAACGACCCCTTTCCAAAAATTTCCAGTCACGCATATGAAATGCAGTTGTGTTTGCACAATAGAAAATCACAATGACTAAAAACTAACGTACGATATCACTATGTTTAACAAAGACTCATTTATTTACTAATGCATATGGCAGCTCAGAGAGAGAGACACGTGCCCTATACAAATCATTCCACAGCACAACTCATTGAAAACTAGATAACTCCCAAGTTAGCTACCGCAATCAGATATCTAATTACAAACATAGCACATTCTTAACGTCACAAAGTTATTCGTGCGTTACCAAACACAACAGTACTGTAGTGGCCATAATCACACCTAAACAATTTTGAATGAAAAAGTAGGCTATCGTTTTTGCCAGGTAATCAGGGGTGTAGTGCTGCAAAAATAGGTGAGGCAACGCCGTTCCCACCCCACTACACCATTGATTTAGGTTAAGGCCAAACTCTAACACCAAATATTGTTCAGGTGCCCTGCCCTTACTTAGGAAAACTGCCAAAACACATGAAATTGTTGTTTTTCCAAGTAAAAGTGGCCAGCCGGTTATTTTAAAAATGGTTGTGCTATTAGAAATACTTGTAACGGTGAATAATACAGTAGATCGCATCTAACTAATTTACTGTGACAAGAAAGAAATTATAGGAAGTTGCTGTTTCAAAGGTGGATGGCAACTATCTTTTCCACATTGACGGGGATGNAAAATGTTGGTGAAATACTGTTTCTGAACAACGGGAATATATCGGATGCGATCTGTCATCCGTGTGCTTCTAAGATGAATTACTAACTTTATCCTGTCTTCCATGGAACTTTGCAGAACCGTCGTCAGAAAATCTTAGGGTCTTTACGTTTGTGCAGGGGGTCTTGACATCCAAAATTTTGACAAAAACTCCCGATTTGTAGTGCTTGTTATTTCAATTTGGGGGGCCTTGAAGTTTTGTTTGGGGGGGTTAGCCCACAAAAGATTCCTCGTGGCGACGGGAATGCAACTTTGTTGTGGAACGAATATGTTTTTTGATGAATGACAAACAGTTACACATCATACAGATGTATGACTTTTCAAGGTTACACGCGCAGTAGCGTAACTGACGGGGGGAAGAGGGGAGAATCGCCCCTCCTAGTAAGCTGTATTTAAACACCGCCCGCTCCATAAGCTTATATTTTATTTTTGGTATTATTTTGGTTTTCAGTAGGTTGTTGCTTATTTGCGTTTTTCGGAGTATTTTCTGGTTATTTAGGGTTTTAAAATATACCCGACTACACCCGTAATCACATTCATTTCTCACGTTCTTTTCTGAGTGTTGGCTAGTAGGCCCCCTACAATGACTAGTGGGCCCTTTCAGCTAAGTTTTTCCCTTGGATCAAGCCTCTAGTAACGCCACTGAACACACGAGGCACTGGAGCTGCTCAAAAAAAACTGATAAAGGTTTTTATTCGTAAAATCTTTTTGGAAAAGAGATTTCACGCGCCATTATGATTTCAGTGAAAAGCAGCCACGCGTGAAAGTCACACGCCAAACTTTTGTCACGAGTGTCACGCCTGAAAATCTCCTTGTCACGCACGATATCTCGTCGACAACTGCCACGTTTTCCAGTCTGGGATAAAAATTTTCAGCTAAAACCTGCTAAAAATAGTGAATTTCTGCTAAAAAACTGCTATTTTTGAGGTTTTTCAAAGTCTTTCACTCACTATCAATGGACAAGACATTAGGCCTGTGACTTCCTGGCGTAACTGAAGCGCCTGGAAAATCATATGTGTCATGGAATAAAAATATATGCTGCCAATGTAGTCTTTGAAACCCAATGCGCTCACTAAGCACAGAGGCAAATATCAAGGCTTCACCAAGCCATCCAGTTTCTTGTTATTATGATGCAATTATCTTCTTGAAGCAAGCTTCGCTGCGTCATAACAGAAACTCCAATGCTAATAGCAATGGCACATTTATGCATCCAAATGATTAAAGGCAGCTAGTTGTGCCTGATGGTCCTTATGTTTCCCAATACAAAGCGTCAGAAAGAAGGCAAATAATTTTTTTATGAAGAAGGTGTAAAAGTTTTCCAGTGACGTAGTCGAGACCGAGACCTGGTTAAAATTTCGAGACGAGACCGAGACTTCAACAAAAACCTCGAGACCGAGACTCGAGACTTGAAGTTCGAGACCGAGACTCGAGACTTCAAAATTTGCGCATTTTGCCGAATTGAAAAAAAATGTCGTCATCACTTCTGACTTGAATTTTTTCAAATTTCTGGCATTGTTTCGAAGTGTTTTGATTGTTTTTTACCTGGAAATACAGTACAACAAACAAGTATACTTGAATTATAGAAATTTTATTAAACCATTTCTTTGCAATATTCAAAGTCTCAAGACCTGAAACCTTCGAGACCGAGACTCGCAAAAATGGGTCTCGAGACTTGTCTCGAGACCAGAGATGATCACGGAGCCGGAGTGTCGGAGTGGACTCCGGCCGGAGTTTGCATTTTAGGCTGGAGCAGGAGCCGGAGCCAATATTTTAGGTTCGAGCCGGTGTCAAGCGAAATTTCTGACTTGCGAAACTTCTGACTTCACACCACGTGCTCATGCACAGAGTAATATTCTACATATCAAATACGCTGAGAAAACAAATGATTAGGTCTTAGGGATTCGTGTATAGGTAAGTGTGTCGGGTTAGGGTTTGGGTTAGGGTGAGAAAAAGAAAACTAATTGAGGTCAAACACAAGTTCAAAAAATGTCAATGGTTAAAGTTATTCCCGTACTATAGTTTGTTGTGGGTACCTGACATCTAACAAAAATGGTTTAGTTTGCACAATACATACTAAAAAGCAATTTCCAAACTTTATTTCCTTATTCTGAGAAGCAAAACAACTGAAAAACAATAACAGGTCAGAAATTTCGCAGAGGTCAGAAAATTCGCTTGACACTGGAGCAGGAGCCGGAGTCAACACTAAGGTCTGTGCAGGACCCAATCAAAATTTTTAAGAGACCTAATTTCTGTAATGATGCTTGTTGTTGTCAAACAGAATGGAATTAATTGAGACGTGTTTTCTGACCAGTGTCGTTATCACAAAAGTGTGACACTGGGTGGGAATACCGAGCATTTCATGACCAATGATGGTTTCAAAGTTATGGCTTAGCCAATGCAAAATACACTGTGTGAGTGACAATGCAGTTCGGGAATTTCAGAATCCATGCCTTAACTATGAGAATGTTTGGCTAAAGATTTGGGCAATAACACAAACACATGATAAAAAATGATGGCTAAAACAGATAATAGAGAAGTAACAGTGTGTCGAAATGACCTATGCTGCACTGTAGCAGGCCTAATGACAGGATTTGATGATGGTGTTAGAAGTAATGTGCAGTAGTGCAAAATACAATGTTTATTCGCATTGTGCAGATTTCTAGTCTAGCCACCGCTTGCACAGGACCAGGGTAAAGCTAGCCGACAGTGCGCTCAGCCGACAATTGCACATGCCAACCTCTGTTCACATTTTAGAGCTATACTGAACAAAGTTGGATGTTTGTCCTGATAGTTGTAGCTTTGAATATAGCCTATATTTTTTGCATCTCTATTGCCTATGATTATAAATTTGAAAGAGATTGTAGCGTAAGCTGTGCGTAATGTAGGCTAACTGTTCACGTTGTTAATATTTTTGTTTGACTTGCTTGCACATTCATGTTAATGGCTCAGTTTAGAACAGTCATAGTTTAGAGTTTTATCTGAGCACATGGTTAAAGTACGATTCAATATTTGTGAACAGGTGATCAACTCCTGTCCTCGGATATTTACAATGAGTCTTTTACAAAAATTGAAAATTAACACTCACTTCAAATACTTGTCATCTATCTGGTTAATTATTGAAGCTTGAACTACTAACTACTGTTTCAATGGTCTCCACTTCATAATTTAATTACAGTAGAACGTATACTTTCAAGGTGTGTATTTGACAAGCAGCTTCATCTATTGTGCCTCATGAGACAAAAACAGTTGTGAAGTTATTTTGTCAGTAGCAGGACACATTTGTTTGAAGTGATCATATGACAGGTTTGGAATACATGACCTACAGAGCAGACCATAAAGTCTAATTCAAATGTGGGCAAGCTTTTAGTGGCTGTTTGTTTACGTTGTGTAAAGAATGGCCTAAGCCAAAACTTTAAACCTCAGCATATTGTGTCTCCGCATTTTGCTAGTCATGTGACCACTTCAACCATCTGTGTTCTATCAAAGGCAAAATAGCCACGACATGCATGCTATTTTGCCTCATGAGGCAAAATAGACAGTATCTTTTTAACATGAATAACTTGGAAATAGACAGTATCTTTTTAACATGAATAAGTTTTCGAAGTGTTAACAGGAGTCAGAGTTGATGTTTCAAAATTTTTCGGAGTTGTAGCAGGAGCAGGGTCTTAAAGCATGGAGCAGAAGCGGAGTCGGAGTCTGAAAAATGTGACTCCACTCATTTCTGCTCGAGACCGAGACCAAGTCTCGAGACTCCATCACTGAAATTTTCATCTCTAAAAATGGTTGGAACAAATATTTTGGCCAGGAATTTGCTTCCTGCTCAACCTGCTCAACGCTTTTCAAATTCCTGCTAGAAAATCAGCTAGCTGCTAGATTGCAAAATTTCCGGCTAAGAGTGAGAAAAACTTGCTAGATCTAGCAGCAAAACAGCTAAAATGGCAACACTGGCTATCAGTGTTGCCAGATTTCAAAATGCTTTATAACTTCACAAAAATATTAACCCACAAGTAGCCAAAATTAGCAAAAACCTATAGCCAAAAATATCCAACTCTGAAAACTAACGAAAAACATTGCGGTTTTTCGATTCCGTAGACTGCAAAAAGTTACTCTCTGGCACATTGGCACATAGGAACCACGCAATCTTTGAAAAACCAATTTGTAAAGGCAGTGTCATCAGATTGTGTACATACCAGAGGTGAGCACGGATAGGATCAAGATTGGATATCCTGCAGGCTACTTGGGATTTTTCAGATCAGGATTGGATTTGGATATTCATTTTTGAAAAAAATTGGATCAGAATATTGGTTTCATTTCTATAACGAATTTTTCTGAGAGTGATTCAAGATGTCACAAATGATGGTTGCAGTGTTTTCTTTGCTATGTTTTTTTATGTTGTCAGTATGTGCTGCACTCATCACAATCAATGGTAATTCGTGTTACTTTAGTGTTAAGTTTTTCCAGCCAAGTGGAAGTAGTAAGATGCTCTTATATTTCTGTATGCTGCTTTGTTTGTTGTGCTGAATGACATATGTGTGTCTTGTGTAGGCTAATAGTCTGTTTCATAGGTGGCCAACTTGTCTTCGACTGGGATCGACTAAGAAGATTTCCTGATAGCTGGTCGGTAATAAAGTCACAAATACAATATCATATACCAAAGTTAAGCATCACATGTGCAAATACAGTGCCCCTTTGATGCACAGATCGAAGGCAAAGTGTCTGTTACGCCTAAATCACGATTGTCATGCAATAATCTGCCGAGCTAGCCTATGGTCAGCCACTGCAATAGGCCACTGCAATAGAAGAATATCCGTGATATCAGCCACTGCAACAGAAGAATATCCGTGATATATAGGCTACGTCACCAACCAACTGATGGATACGTTTATGAACTTTCTGGAATATTGATCGAAAAATGTTCTTTTTAGGTATCTTGTCAATCCAATGCAAAATCAGGCGCGATCGACCAAGTGACACTTGGCAATCAATCGGTCGATGCGATCGACCTATTGGCCACCTCTGGTCTATTTCAGCGTTTAAAGCTACAATTTTTTGGTTAGAATTTCGAATACTCTACCTAAAGTTTCATACAGTCAACCTTTGCTAAAAGACAGTATGAGTTTGTAGTTTTTGTAAGCTACATACTTTTACTGCATTTCATTCTGTGATCTCTGACTCTGAGTTACAAAATCTATTTTCTTTATTTTACCAATTGATTGAATGCTGGAGCTCTTTTGCCATGACAAGGACTATATCCTTGGATTAGCAGATCGTCTTTGCCATATAACCTAAGACCCTAACCCAAATGGCAAACCTGTGTCTGATTTTCAAAACTAATTAAAAAATTACTGTAGCTTACATCAAAAGTTTGCCCATAAAAAGAGTCGTCTCTATTAGCCGAGCTGAAAGGACAATGCTGAGAGCCCAAACAACGACTACTCGCACAGCAGGAACTCCCACTCAACCAGGTTCATTGTACCCAGTGCTAGTGCCACGAACTCAGGGTTATAAGTGGACAAAGCCAGGTACACTACAGTTCAAATGGAAAAATGATCACAGCAGGGTTATACCTCTGGCGGCAAAATACACTATGTTTCTTTTTTCTGATTGAAAGTGCACAACATGTGATGTTATTTTTATGGATTGCGTCACAAAATGACGGGGTGTTTTCTTTTGGAATTGGCTATAGGTCTGCTGGCGGTGACACAGAATAAAACGCTGAATTTGTAACATTACTGTAGAAGCACAGTCATGGTAGTCATGTAGACGTGTCTTACTGTGTAAATGGTTTTCGTGTTGACTCTGGCCATGATTGGGCACCTTTCATTTTAGTAGTAGTGGTTGCACTTTTCATGGTACCATTTTTGTTTATTGTCTCAAAAGTTTCCAAACTTTTGTGATCAGATTTGTGGTTTAGGTTTAAGTGTTAGGTTTAGGGGTTAGGTTTAGGGCTTAGGCTTAGGGTTTAGGTTTAAAGTGTTAGGTTTAGGTTTACTACGTTTCCACCAAACGTAGTGCACTTTACTTCACACTTGTAATGGATTAGTGTCATGATACAAGCGACGGATGAATAAGTTTTCAAAAATGATGGTCCACTGATGGACCTATAACCACTGCCTGTTTGTTGCGTATTTAGCCAATATCGCAATCGGATACGGATGGATATCGGATACTAAATTTCAGAAATTTTCGGATAAGGATTGGATATGGATCAGGAGTAAAAATCAATATTCGCTCAACTTTGGTACATACTACTACCGCACCTTACATAAAGATTATAACATGTATCCACACTCACAGCCTCTGCCATTTACAAAGCTACCTGCATTTTTAAATGCAAAACAAAACAACTGATTATTGCCGTCAGAACGTTTTTGAAAATCAAAGTTTAACAAGTCACCATGCTGCTGCATGGTATAATGGGAATCGGCATTACGCTGGTTTTTATTAGAAGCATAATGGCTATTTATCTGATCGATGTGCTCTGATTTTACAGAGATAAAACTTGCACCAGGCATTCTCGACATATTTGCACTTATTGAATCCATGGTTTGAAACCGTTCATTCGTTCACATTCTTTGAAACCTGACCCCACTTCTTTATCAATAATAACATCAACACCAGAAGTTACTAAGAACATCTGAGTGTTTTATAAAAAACTAAGCTAGAGACCTCACACGAACAAATAAAATTGATGACTCAGTTCCTATAACTTGTAGAACATTGTCCACAATTGAACAAACAGCAGTCTTTTGTTTAAACGTGTTGCAGCGACAGAAGTGACAGCACTTTGCAAAAAACAAACGAATCTTGAGGACAGAATCGCTTCTGATACAAACTATTTTCACAGAATGCAGACAGCAAGAAAATTTGCTAATGCGGGTTATGAGCCGCATTATGCCGTTGCTGACAGACATGTGATTTTTCTGCACATTTGCAAGATGATTCTGCAAAACAATCGATGATTTTGTGCTTTTGTATGTCTTATAAGAGATATTAATTGAAACAGCGTTGAAACGATCGCAAATGTTGTCTCCCAAGTGAGGTATCTTTTGAAACATGACCATCAGACATAAAAATGCTTGAGAAATGCAGTGTTTTTGAAATCAGTGTAAAATTCTTTCCGCCATGCGACAGAATTGGTGGGTACAGAGATAAGGAGTTTTGTCAGCATGCCCAATTTTACTTTGCAGAAAGAAGAGGGTTGTCTTGATTCAGTTGTTGAAAAAGCCATCATGAAGATGCAGAAAAAAACTCAACGGCATACGAGAGGCTTATCCACGCAGTTTATCGATTTTTGCACGTCTTACAATATCAACATATCAACTACACGCTGGAATGAAATGATATTTTCTACGTTGTTTCTACCCATTGGATAAGAATATTTCGCAAAAAATTTTGAAAAGGCCGTGAGAGATTATTTCAAATAAATGTTTGCCATGATACGAAAACAGCATATTATTTTTCGAAAACTCGTCAGAAAATTTTTCTGTAAAATTGCATTGGCAAACGCGACATGTTTTCAATAAGTTCTCGGAAATTATGTGAAAGCAGGACAAACGAATGAAAATTGAATTGCGCATAAGCAAATGCTAGCTGGAACACTCAGCACTCCTGTGGTTTTATTGCAAATGAGCGAATGTAGCATCTTTGTATTTGCCGTCATTTTTCCGGTCCTGACTCATTGATTTTCTACTGCACCACCTGATGCCCGGATACTTGCAAGGAAAACTTTGTTTCAGCAGCAATACGAAAAAACGCCCTTCTGAATGAACGACCCTTAGCATTTGAGACGGCTTTTTTCGTAAGAGCTGCCGTCACGGCTTTCATCATATGCCTAAACACCAAAAAGGAACGAGTGATCAAAGCACATTGGTGATTGGATTTGCGTGTTGCTTTATACTCCAGGATTAAAATGTTGAAAGCTCATACTTTTTTTCAAATATGTCATTGCAATTCTGGTCCATTTTGACAATGCTGTTTTGCCCAATCGGACATGTTGGAAAAAATACTTGCAAAACTTGTAAGCTGGATTTTACGTAAATGTTTGACTTACTTTTACCAACGTCGATTTTCTGTTATGCTACCAAAACATTTGCAAGATTGGAAATAATTTGCATGACTTTGATCTACGAGTAAGTTCACGTTACACGGAACAGTTTCACAATAAAAATCAGAATTGTTTAATTGCGTTCCCGATGAATTTGACGGTGTGTGTTGAAGAACTTGGTACAGTCTACTCAGAACTGCAATACTGTATCGCGCCAACGTATTAACGATGTTAGCTCTCAGTTGGTTGGCGTTCANAAACTNAAAATTGGTCATCGCCGCAATCTTTTTTTTGCTTTAATTGAATAACTTGAATGTGGTGATAGTATTATCACGTGCTATTTTTTTCCGAGCGTCAAAGCCATATCTTGTTCTGTAACTTTAACAAAAACTTGCAATGGGTAATGCACACAGACAAATACGCTGATGTCGAACCAAACTAAAAAATGTCATATTGACATATACGTAAAAACAAAAAACTGGAGCTACACATGCAGTGAAGTACTGACTGAATCCACTGCAGCATTTATTCCAAGCATTCAACTCACTTTTACGCAGCTTTACTAGCAGCAGTAGCCTATATTTCCAAGCCCGAACTGCTTTAAGATTGCTGATGATGTTGATTTTTCCGAACTAAAATGGAACCGATCGTTCAGGTCAAAAGCAACCTGAGCTAAATCTTTCCTAATGCAGCTAGATCACTGCAAAAAAATCATCCAAAGTCAACACAAACAGTGAGAAGAGCAGTTACTACCAATGTGTGCGGACGGGAAAGTTCTTGTGAACTTGTTCCTTTGGCCACCACTCACGCCAAAGTAGCGAATAGCGCTAACAGTGAAGTACGATAGCTCGCTACCGCATGTGTTATTTTTTCAAAAAAGAGCGCCACTAGCGCTATCGCTCCTGGAAAATTAGCTCGCTACAGTAGCTCGCTATTTGAGTAGGTCGCAAATGCCCACTTCTGAATTTAGCCCATGTTTGAAGTTGCGGATTATTTGAAGCTTCACTAGTAAATGGTTGGTTTGAGGAAGAATTCTAGGTGATATTAAAGATTTTTGCCTTTATCTGGCAAGATTTTTGCCAGCCCCATGCCAGTATAACTTGAACCGTTTTTTTCAGCACAGATTTAATCAATTGTGTAGGCTATATGCTGCAGTAGAAATGTTTGCGAAAAGGTATATCATGATTTATTTCCTACATTTGCACCTTTTTCAAACAACTAGTGTCAATGCAAGATGAGGGCATCCTTGACTCATCCAAAACAAGCCTCAGGTTGGATGCTTTTGTATGCTATTTTCTTTCAGTTAAGGATGAAATTTTCAACAAATTTAGTGTTTTAAATCTTCTTGGTTGTTATTTATGGTGTTATTGCGATCGGAAATCCCGAGCGGTATGTGCGCAAAGCTTCGCACCGTGGCAGCAAGCAACAATAGAGATCATGCTCGCAATCTCTCTTCGCGTACACTAGTCATCGTGTTCAATCGTTCACACGTTAGCATCGGCAGAGCTTACACGTCGCAATCTCTCTTACTATTGCTTGCTCGCGGTACATATATAATGGTGTTATTCTTCACGCACATCCCGTTCGTGGTTAATCACACAATCAACGCAACACCACCGTAGAGGTTGCAACAGTGTCATGGATTCCCATAAAGACATGACTAAATCAAATCAGGATACCAACGACCAAGCATTTTTTCAATGGGGGAAAGTGTGAAACCTTGTAGTGTATTCATGGTGAATGAAATGGGGCGCGAAAGTAAAGAAGTGGGGGCGATGCCAACATGCTATCGCCTAACTTTTATATGTTGCCAGCCTTGTCTTCCCAACTTTCAGTGTATTTAAAGTTGTGTATCACGAACACCCTTTTGCTTTTTCTGTTTCTGCTATGTCAGTCATGCTGTAGTCTCAGGAACGAATCCTTGGGTGGCCGTATCTTAAGCTTAATCAAAAGTTCTCATCACGGTTGGCTGATTTTGATGACGTCATCAAATGGCCCCTTTTTAGTCTTGCCTCGGGCCCCCCAACCCTAAGCTCACCACTGCTGGCTCTTGCGCAGTGTCAGTGCGATACCGGCAAATAAACTGTCATTGCAACAAATGAATGAATTAATCGGCTACTAAGTATTATTTGCAATCTTACACCTTTGCAATTACTGTATAATGCGCTGACGTAACAATCAGTTGCGAAGTGCTTGTTGTGATCGTGAATGTATCAGTCTTCGATCAAACAAAGCGCTGCTGTACACTAGATCACGGAACAGCTCGGTAGGCAGGCAGGGCGGGCTTAACCATTGGGCAAACCGGGCAATTGCCCGGGGTCTCCCACTTTTGGGATATCGCTTGGATATCAAAACAATCCTTTACTGGTTTTTCATGTTTTTAGGCTGTTCACCACGCGTCAAAACAAAATTGTAAACCTAGAGCTTTTTGATTTCTGCATTTAATATAGGTTAAGGAGACTGACAGCTTTGGCATTTATCGTTTTTGAGTGACTTAAAAGAACTGAACCAAGCAACAACGCGCTTTATGACCCAAGAATTAGATCGAAATCGGTGCATCCATGGGTTTTCGTAGAAATTTTTCCAGGTGGGAGCAATGTCAACATTTTGCTGTCCTTTTCATGGTGCTGAAGATGCAATGTACATGGACGTTCACAAAACGCTTTACCCAGGCCCGTCGCCAGTATTTAGCAGCAGGGTGGGTTCAAAAACCAGAAGGGGGGCCACATGTTTGGAATACTGTATTGGATGTATGGAGCAACCAGGGGGCCAAACGTGAAATGGGGGGGCACAGGTTTCAAATGGGGGGTCGGGCACCACAGTTGGTGATGGCCCTGGCTTTACCCTTTCCATGCCATTAGTCTGTGTTGATTGAATACAGCGGCGTAACGAGGTTAGATGGCGCTCGGGGGAAAAGCAAGTTTGGCGCCCCGTGTTCGAACTTGAGGTCTTTCGGAAGAAAATTTACTGTATTTAAGAAAGTACTTGTGGCATTGTTGAGAATTTTCGGCGCCTCCCGCAGTGATTCGGCTCCCCCTCAGTGATTCGTCGCCCCCGTAGTTATTCGGCGTCCGGGGCATTGTGCCCCCCTTGCCCAATCCTCGTTACGCCCCTAGTTGAATCTCAGTACTCAATCTTTTGTCTGAAATGTTTTCTACACTTCGTCTATCAGAAATGCTGTTTCTTTTCATATACTGCCTAATATCCATTTTTTCGAGCTCTTTCTACAAGTAAGTCATAATTTAAGAACAACCAACGGCCAGAAGAACATGAGCGGTGAAAAAACAAGGAAGTTAGACACTCTCGCAAAACTGTTTCAAGCAATGCGAAATTGATATACATGTTGATAAAGTATTGGTCAACTTACTAAAGTTAGAAAAACACATAGCCTAGGCTTAAAAAATTGAGCAGATGCATCACGAAAACTCGCCACAGCAAATATAGCTTTGAATTTATTGCCCACCTATATGTTTTTTTTTCTAAACAATGTACGTTTTGATCTGCGAGAGAGTGTAGACCAGAGGTAGGGACAGAGCCGGATTAGAGGGTAGGGGGCCCAGGGGCAATTTTCACTGGAGTGCCCCTATCATGTAATTCATGGCGTCATCGTTTGTAAAATGTATGTTTTCACTGATTCGCAACTTCTCGTTTGCTTTCTCTGGGAGCCGAAAATGTGTTTACCATATTTACTCGATTATTAGTCGCCCTTAATTGCAAGCGACACGAAATGGTGTTAAAACATAAATGTTTGTAAGCCGGCCTTGATCGTAACCCTCGTTTGAACATAGATTATCTATGCCTCTGAGATACATTCGCGACGTTCTCATACTGTTGCGTTTCCCGTTTACTTGGCAACCCTCGTGCTGGTGCACAGGGGTGTAACGAGTGTAGGCAAAGGGGGCACAATTTCCTGGCACAGAATAACTATCGGGGTTCCCAATCACTGCGGGAGGCGCTGATTGACTGCGGATGGCGCAGAAAAGTCCCAACAATGTCACAAACACTTTATTCAATACAGTACATTTGCTTCCGACAGGTCAGAGCTAAAACATTTTCGATGATGGAGCCGGAGCATAAAATTTGGATTCCCGTTCAAAAGACAAATTTTTGGGCAGAACCTGTAGCACAAGCAATGACCTTTGATGACCCCGTCCCCGCTACGCAAATAAAATTTCATTGGCCTTGTAAAATAAAAAGCGAGATTGAAAAAGAACCACACAAGAGATTACTGAAGTGTCAGTTCAAGTTTCAACTACATGGTTAGTGGTTTACTTTGTGCGAGACACGAAACATCAAAGTTGTCACTTGGTTCTATTCGATTGTACGTCTACTATGCAATGATGTGTACACTGCATGCAAGTGAGAAAAGCGAATTGCCCGATCCTGGGTTACGATCATGATTGTCTGCTTGTAAGCAAGCGAGGCTGATCAACAGAACTCTTGCCAACGGTTGCCATCTTGTCTGCTGAAATGGCTGTTGTGATTTCGGCGAGTGACAATTGGATTGTCATGTTTTTTCTAATGTCTCACCGGGTAAAAAAGTCAAAGAAAACGTAAAAAAGAAACGTTTACGATTTAATAGATTGTCATTCAAACTCGACAGCATAGCGAGTCCTTCTCTAGAGAAGAATGGTCTGCTGCCAAAAGTGTGTTCAAAACCTGACGATACAGAACGTGGGCGGAATCGGCGCGACTTGCATGACTGTCACTAATAAGAAAACGCAACGTATTTATAAAATATCTAAAAAGCATTTCTATCGTCCATGAAACGCTTAATGATCTAAACTCTGTCCCGTATTTCAGCTTACACTGAGATTTCGACATAATAGTGGTTACAATTTGGATTAAAGTTCCAGTGAACGCATATATGTGAAAAACAAAAAAATCGTTCAATGACTTAAATCACGGACACTGGAGGTCGTCGTCGCCTCGACACAGGTAAGTCGGGCGTCAAGCAGTGACGAAACAATCACCCGCGCTTGCAGGCACTTGTATATGAAGTGCAAGCCAACGTGGCCGGTTCAGCAAACGCGTACAGTGAACGATGCACAATGA
>JGI24158J21664_10007156_pt1 | contig 14798 bp, 10 predicted proteins | sample Ectturendosymbi3_FD_21664 | JGI IMG/M metagenome (IMG submission 21664) | reverse complement strand
TGTTGTGTATGACATATCAAAATAGGTTTATCCTTGGGAAAAATGTGCGATTTGCTGATACTAAGAATATGCTCAGGATGCAAAGACTAGGCTTACTGCAAATTTGCAATATTTGTTGTCTGAGCCTGCCAGGCAAACAATACTGCCTTTTCAAAGTTCATGAAATGTCCACAAACTGAATTTCATGCTCATACCATGAGCGACTCCCAAGTTACTAGGTCAAAATTTATGGTTAGGCTTATCTTGCAGCTCAGTTTTTTATCTTCATCAATATTTTATACAAAGTAGAACACATATTAATATGCTTTTGCAAATTTAGTTGCAATTCTGTAATAATTGTGGATTTGTTGTGACTTGTTTTTGTAATAATGTTGTTTTGACCACTACAGGATGATTGAATATTATGTAGGTTATGCGTGGCAAGACAAGAAACGTAGTCCCACAATTCATAGGTTTGTGTTGCAGCCACAATGCTGCATTGCCAGGACCCAACTAACCCAGGGAGTCGAACCAACGACAAACATATGATGTTCTCAGGTTTGGTTCTAGGCCTACTGTACAGTAGTTCTTGATTTACTTATGAATATATCACCCCTAAAGTTAAACAATCAGTTTTTTTTTTATTTGAAGTATAGTGCATGAATATGCTTCTGAATTAACCACAACACCTAAGGATGAATTTTTTGCAGTTTCACATGCAGGAAATTTATATATCAAAATTTGTAAATTATAAAGTCAAAAAATCGGCTGTCCTAGTTATGAGTTTTGGTGGTCTTAATGGAAACTTTCACCAAAGCCTTATGCCTTTCCAATTCTATACTTTGCTATGTTTATTACTTCTTTGACCAAGACTCACAACAATCTCAAAAGTGTCAAGACTGCAATATTTCTACAACTAAACGTAAAATTGATTATTGCACTATAAAGAGACAAGCTCATTGAATTTTAGTGATGTAATTGCTTGGTCTTCACTTATGACTTGCTTGAAGTTGCCTGGTAAAAATATGTTACCACTTACCTTCTTGACTATGTTGATTAAAATTTCTTGATAATGTTATTTGACTTATAGTAGATAATAATTTAATCATGCTTGTGTCTGACTAGCCCAAGGCGTACATATTAAAGTGACCCTCATAAAATTTAGAAGTATACTTTTATACTTACAACAGTATATATCAATCCAGTGTTAAGATTGTTAACTCAATGCCACAGTGTACTACTTGAAATGACTAATATTTCAGTACTATTACACATCTAAACAGCTACTGGGACTGTGCTAACACTTCACAACTATGCACATGACTTACACAGTTGATAAAAGCATGTTTTACAGGTGTTTTTTTTATGGAAAAACAGGTGTATCTTTGATCTGATTTTGAAAAAACAGGTGGTTTTTGGGGTTGAGTAAAATAACATCAACTCTGATCAATGTCACTGATAGCTTTTCACTGTAGTAATGAGTGGTAGATGTCATGGTAGATATATCTGTTGGTGTGCGACATATGTGTGTATCTTTTGTATTTTGCTCAAAAATATGAGCTATTGTTCATGTTAAAATGGCTGACATTAAGAACTGATAATGAGTTGCTTTGCAGCAACAGTATAATGTATTTACCAAAAGTAAAGTAACATATTTTTGTTTTCAGGCATCAGTATATGGCTGAGTTTTTAGAAGTTGGGGGAATTCTTACTCTGCTTGAAATAATTGGTTTGCATCAATCAAAAGAAATCGATAAAACAGATGCACTGAAACTGCTTACAGTGATAGCAAGTGCTGGACGCCCTTACAAGGAATTAATATGTGAAAGCTATGGTATAATAAATGAGTTTGAGTTTGCTGTATCTACCTAACGGTTTTGATGTCATAATTTTTTTATTTCAACTTAAGCTGTTTTTGTTGCCTCTTAATATGCTGTTCTTTTTTTGTGTAGATATACTTTCAGTTTATATATATATACATACACTTTGGGAGAATATGATCTTAGATGTGAATTCTTAATGGTTTTCAGTGACGAAAGTTTGGGTTCCATTTAAATACTGTTTTGAAACTCAGAATTTTCCAGTAAATATCCAGCAATTTTTTCATTGGCAAACTGTTTAAGCCAGGGGTCTCAAACTCAAGTGGCTCCGTGGGCCACATGAGGACTTATAAGGCAACCCGCAGGCCGCAATATGATGCTGATGCAACTATAGCGGTACCTGAACCTAATTTTACATCTTATTTCTTGCAAAATGTATCATGAATTATAGGCAAATCATTTCTAGCCGTCTCGACGTTCGTATTAATCAATTCCAGCCGTCTAAGGAACTTGTTCACTCGCTAGCTGAGCACTTTTAAACACTGGTGAATAAACTAACGTAAATGTTATTCATTTCATTCATTTTCATGCCCAATTTTCCTCTACCGAGGGTTGCGGTGCAAGATCCACAGGATAACTTGGAATACCCCACGGTCAACAGCAGTTTCAGATCTGCTGGCTCCACATCAAGACGGGACCAAGCAAGGTCGGAGATGCAGTTAGCCTGCTCCACCTAGGCCTTGGACGACATGTGGGTCGCTTTCCCGTGGGTTTAGCCAGCAGGGCTTGCCTCACCAGTCTTCCGTTGGGCATTCTGGATACCTGGCCGAACTAACGTAGTTGTATTATGTCAATTATGAGAAAAGGTTCAACATTCAGGGCACTGCGAATTTCACAGCTGCGCACTTTGTACCGAAGTGTCACATCAGGAGCGTAACGAGGGGGACACAATGCCCTGGACGCCGAATCACTGGGCACCGCTGAAAAGTCGCAACAATGACACAAGTTTTTTCTTCAATGCAGGACATTTAATGCCAAAATAGCTAAGGTTCAAATATGGAGGCGCCAAACTTGTTTTTTGCCCTGGGCGCAATCTAACCTCGGTACGCCCTTTTGTCACACCGTGGACTCTCAAAAATCACAACTTTGGTGCTTGCACTTGAGTTAATATTCTTTCGGTCATTACCCAAGATTGATGACCATGTAAGGATCGGAACAAAGGTCGATTTGAAAACTGACAACTTTGCGGCGTTTGAAAACTCCCCGTTTTGTGCCCACAGAGCAATGAAGCTCACGCAGAACTGCGTTAGCTTTACCAATCCGTGTATCAATCTCCTGATGCTCCGCCTTCCGTCACACGTAAATACCACCCCTAGGTACGTGAACGTCTCCACCTGCTGCAGTGTATCACCGCATACACTGTCTTGGGTTTGTAGAGAGACGTAGAGCAGTACCTCGGTATTTTTAGCACTAATTTTCATTCTGGCTCGGCCTCACACAGCAGAAAACCGATCGAGTGCATGCTGAAGACTGTTAAGAAGATGCTAGAAGTACCAAACCGTCTGTAAAAAGTAAACGGTTGATCCTGCAGCTCCTGACTGTGACACGCTCGTCGACTCGGCTGTGACTGTCTATCTAATTCATGCAGACCAGTGGTTCTCAACCCCAGTTCTGAGGACCGCATTCAGCTTCCAGGCACCCTTTGTGCAGCCCTTGGCAGTCTTTCAACAAAACGGTAATATTTCGTGTAACAGACTTCGATCTACTGTAAAACAAAGCGTGTAAATTGAATTGTGTTAAAAAATTTCAGTGAGGCTCTCTAATAAAATCATAGGTTTGGATTTGGCTTCTTTCAGCAAAAAAGTTGAGAACCATTGATGTTAACTATGAAAAGGAGCGGTGACAGCACACAGCCTTGTCGGAGTCCAACACCAACGGTGAACAGTCGTGATTTAATTCTCCCGACACGGACGCAAACGTCTGAGTAGGAATACAGTGACTTGGCGGCCAGTAACAGGCGGTCGTCAACACCGCACTCACGCAACACTCCCCAAAGCTTTTCACAAGGAACCCGGTTATATGCTTTCTCGAGGTCGACAAAGCATGTGAAGACGTCTTTAGCATACTCCCAAGATGTCTCAAAATTTTGCTGGCGAGTGAAATGTGGTCTGTATTGCTACAGCTGGGACGAAAACCGCACTGGGTATCATTCAGGTTTGATTCTTCAATTATTTCGTGGCATCTTTTTTAAGGCACTTGGCAACAGAAATGTTGATTATTTGAAAATTCCCAAAAAGCATCTCGGGCCGCACAAAACGCTCTTGCGGGCCGTGTGTTTGAGGCCCTGGTTTAAGCTAATCAGTAGGTGGAGATATGTGTGTTTAAAATGTTCAAGATATATATGTTATCATAAGTGTTTTTTTAGTAAGCGTCACTCAGATTCCAGTCCACTAGGTATGTGTTGTAAATGAAGAAGTATAAAAAGCTACACCATTTTATCAAACACTTTTTGTAAACATTGGGTCAATTTATAGTTAAAATAATTTCTTTGGAGGTGGTTTGACTTTCAGTTACCTTCATACAGATTTTAATAGCGCCAGTGCATGGAATTTTAGTGTGACAAAATTCATGTTGTCTGTTGACCTAGATTTTACTTTGTACAATGCAGGTATAAGGGCTGTTGCTGAATGTCTTGCCAAGTCCAAGTCTGAAGAAACAATGGAACAAGCTCGAATGGTTTTGCAAGTTAGTCTCAATCTGACTTTAAAAAAATAATGTAAAAATGAAAACTCTTTCGCTATGTGCTAACACTTATGTTGAATTATGATGCATTGTCTTAGTAGTACAACATAGAATGAACCTTCAATATGGTAGTTAAAGTCAGTCACAAAAAATTGTATATGTCTTAAAGGTACAAACTGATATTCTCCCTGTGATTTTATGCAAAATGTGATGAGTTTGTACATTGCTATATGTTTTTTCCACCTTGTTCACCTGTAATTTGGTCAACATCTAAATGCTAGCACAATAATGATGTCATTAAAAATTCAGACTTCTGTAAATGGACTCTGAACCTTACAATGAGTAATTTAATGAACCATTACCATATTTCTATGAGCAATCTGCACTACTTATCTAATTACAGTTACTTGTATGTGGTTGAGACTGTGCCTGTTGTATGGCGTTCATTATATCTATACTTTTAATGGTTCCTTTTGACAACCTCACATATTAGAACAGTATACGATTTTGGACATTACAAGCACTATTGGGACAAGAAGTCATTAAATTCATACACCAACATATTTTTATACATGGGCAGAAACTTGTTAAAACATTTGTGAAAGTTAAAACATTGGTTTTGTCTTTGCTATAAAACCCATCTTGTTTGTGTTTCCAGCTACTTGCTCAAGGCAATCCCAAGTATCAGGTTCAAGTTTACAAAGGTCTAATTGCTCTTCTTCCATCCAACTCTCCAAAAGCACAACAGATGGCAGTGCAGAACTTACGGTAGAGTTACCTTGGATGTCACAAGTTGTCTTTTTTGCATTCAGAAATAATTTAAACATTTCCCCAACTCATTTTCAATGTAAACAACACATGCTGTAAAAATGTACAAAATTTGTTGCTGAGTTTCATATAAAGCCAATGTCCTAAAGCTTCAGGACTTCCGTTTATTGTGCTGGAAATATATTTGTTTTGGAGATGATTTTGCTTTCATCCTGTACCACATATACATGAAAGTATTCTGAAAGCAGTTTGCAGGAATATCTAATTTGCTGTTCAGGTTTGTTCAACCAATTGTTGAAACTGCGAATCCAAGTTTGGTTGAGCCGTTGTTGAACTTACTGGCAACAGTCCACCTAGAAGTTCAGTATGAAGGTAATATGCAAATTATTGTTCGTTTAAGAATTACAAAATAATTTGAGATCATAATTTATAGTTTCAATTTTTATTACTTCTAAATTGCATTTGATTTTTTATTTATCTTTTCACGATTCAGATTCTATTTCAAGGTGCTTGATTTCATGTCTTTTTTTGCTGAACTTCAAGTCACTCCTCGACATTTTTGCCAAAAAATGGTGGGGTTGGTGTAAAAAACACCGCTATCACAGATTTTTGAAGAAATAGAATTGCTTTTTACATTTGTGAAATGTGTACGAATCAAAAGCACATAAGGTGAACCAGCTGTTAGGGAGCGATCCGGTGTCGTGAAGTGTATCTGCTCCACAGTGGAAGTAAATATACTAGAAGAAATTATTTTCTAGAAGTACTTAAATATGTGAAAGTTTAGATTAAAACGGTAGAAAACAAAGGGCATCTAATGAGTAACGTTTGCCTAGAAGTTAATACATAAATGTCAAGGTTGTTAAAAAGCTGGATTTTTCAAAAAAGATCTCCATATGGCTTATTTTTTCAAAAACCATTAAGATCAGTTTTTATTTTGTGTATTAACATGAATACAAACAAGTACTTTTATTGCAAATGTTGAGTTATTGTAATCCATAGCATATATCATAAACAATCATCAAAGATCGAATCCAAAAATCTGTATTACTACATATAAACTGAAATTTGTTTTTTGAAATTAATTTTTAGGCCACTGAATGTTGTTATTATATTTAGATTCAATAATTATATGCTTAGATCAACTGTTTGTTGTTGATAAGTTTACCACCTGCAAAACTGAAATGCTGTGAAAGAGTTGTGCGTGACATGTGTGTGATTTGCTGTTTTGCATGATGCTAAGACTAGGCACAGCATGGTAACACTAGGTATATTGAAAATTTGCAAAAAGTTGTTGCATGAGGAAGTAAATATAGAGCATTTCATTATNTCGCTGTCAGGGGTAATCAGCCTTTCACAGTAACCATCAATGTTGAATTTTTAAGGAACATTATTGGAAAGCAGGTTAGGGACCTTAGGTGTTATGTGTATGCTATATTCAATCATTTATTTGCTTCCAGTTTGTCTAAAACCAAATGACAATGCTGAAAAAAGCACTTGTGATTTGTGTTGTATAAAAATACAACAATAGGAAGGTTTGACATTTTGTTGTTTGCATTTCTAACTGTACAATTTATTGCAATTTCCGTCTTGTTTCATCACATGCCCATGAAGACAGAAACAAACCGCTCCTGGTGTTTTTTTCCTGATCGTACAAAACTTAAAAGCAAACTTTTTGTGTTTCCCTCTATTCTACTGCTGAGAATTCAGTCATTTGTCGATGACACAAGCAGTTCTATTTGAGTTGTCAAGATAAATTTGGACAAGTTTTAAGTCTTTGTACAGTGATCGAGTACACACGAGAGCTGATGAGCTATGGCATCAGAGACCAGTTGATCGAAGGCCTGGTCAAAGCACTTCACCCGTCCAGGGAAGACCTCATAAAACAGCAAAACAGACTTGCAAGTAATGCTTTTTCATCTTTGATTCGTTTGGTGCTTGCACATGCGTACATCTCGCTGTGATGAGGCACCCGGACAAAACATTTAATTGATTCGCTTTGTTTGGAAATATAGGATGCTGCCATGGGCGTCCGCAGAGGGCAAAACGGCTAAGAACCAAAAATTTTTAGAAAACATGAAGTCAGCAGCTTAATTGCGATTAATTGATTTAATTTTTGCAATGACCGTTTATGTTCCGATATGACACTCACGCTGCACAAGAGTCAGGTTCATTGTTCTGGTGTTATGTAGTGAAGAGCTTGCAGTTCATTCATGTGCGCTCCTTTGCCTGTAGAGGCAATTTGCGAAACTTGCGAGAAAATTCTATTGTTGGTCTTTATTGCGTAACAATAACACGGAAAAAATCTTTAAAGGTTCACTTCAAGTTACGGTAGTAGCCGTTTTGCCGCATGTGACTGTTGAACGCAGACATCTTAGCAGGTAGTGCAATGAGACAGTGACTGCTGATAGCGGTGAGCCATGCATTTTTATACTGTGTGAAAAGAATCATGAGTGAATATGTACCAATGCTTCCACAAGTTTGAAAAAAACATTGTTAAGGTGAGACTGAGTGTGACCAATGTGCATTAGTGGATGGCTTAATCAAACTACACTTATGCAGGCTTCTTTTCACACAATATAAAACTAAGTGGCTTGTGGGAATACATCTTAATCGTTAAAATTTCGTTCTGACTAACAAGTCTTGCTAGGTAAAGTTGCAAGCCAAAGTCATAAATTGTGGTTTCGTTAAAGAACACGGCAACGCTTCTATGAAAAGAAGTATCCTGCTTGAGAAACCTGCAGATACCCTATTGTGTAAAACTGTTAATTTTTGCAACATACCTGGCTATTGCTGCCAACGAAGCCCATTTTTGTAATTGTTGCCGTAACATAAGGCATTTTCCTTGTGGTGCAGATAAGGTGAAATGTTTTGTTAAGGTCCATTTGCATTGCATCAGCAGCAGCCTGAAAAAGATAAGCAAAATGACGTTCCCTCCCTTGAGAAATTTCTGCGGACGCCCATGAATGTTGCTGAGCTTTGAGGCCCTACCTCTGGTGAAAGTGAATCAAAGAATTTTTACCGACGCGAGTTGCTCCTCGAGCTGATATAGGTTCGCAGCGCTTTCTAAATTACCTTTAAAATAAATAACATTTTTCTAGATTTCTTACTTGCTTTTTCTTCTTATGTGCCCCCTCTTGATATTTCATTGGCATATTATTTAAAAATCGACGAACTGATGCCAATTCTGTTGTAGAGTGTTTAAACGAACAGAGAATGAGTATATCGAACCACCCCTATGTGTTTGTTGCAGTCGGGTCCACTTGGCCAACACAATTTTTGAAGGTGTAGATTCAATCAAGAACCAAGTCATCATGGGTTTGTATTATTCACCACTCTTGCCAAACTCTCAAACCTGTGTCGTAGTTCCATTCACCATATTCTTGTACTATGACGTCAAAATTTCATTGTGAAAAGCAACAATAACAGAAGACCCGTATAACATCGCGATTGTGGCATATGCGCCAAAATCCTGTTAAAGTTTTTCACATTGAGTTTATTTCGACATTATTTCATCGATCATTAAAATATATGAAGCTGCTATTTTCATTCCATTTCAGCAGAACTTGCATCTATCGTTGTACATCCAGTTTCACACAGGCATGTATTGCTTAAAAAGAAGTGTTGGAACGCACCCAAAAACTAGCCCTTTCATTAATAACACAATATGCTGCTACGCAAGAGATGTCGTTTGTTCAGACATGCGACGTCTGGAGCTACACACAAGCATTGGCGTCGGAAGGATTTTTTCCAAGGGATAGCCCAAAAAGATTTTTCCAGGGGGGCCAGAAGTCTACTCGAAACCAAGAAAACAACCTTTTTGCCAAATTTTACTGTAATAGAAAAATGTCAAATTTCAAAATCCAGGGGTCCTTGGTCCCCCCTTCCGACGCCCGTGCACACAGGAAATCGGTGTAAAATACACATCTTAAAGTCAGGTTACTATGAAAGAAGTGTGGCAACGCGTTCTCACACCCAGAAAAGTGTGGGAACGCCGTGCCCACGAGTTCCCGCCCCACCACATCCTTGGCTTCACGTCTGTTTGACATTTAATTGTTGTCTAGCTTGTTTGAGTAACTTGTCAAATTGCACTGGTATTGCTCTTCTGCAATCGGTTTATCACTGCCATGAGCCCAGCATAGGCGTAGGGGGTCAAAAAATCTCGGGGACTACAGTGTTTTGCCCGAAAACGCACGAGTATGTTCATTCCCAAAGAGTAGATTTTCAATAAATTTTACAGTACAACTTCTCTAAGTAATAAAAAGACACATCTAATGCGATTTTAACCTATTAATCCTAGAGAAGAGTTAAATTGACAAAATGATTTTTACCTGAAAGCAAAACACTTTTGGGGCTACAGGTCCCCGGCACCCCCCGCCAATGGCGCCCAGTAGACTTTTATTAGAACGTAGACGTCATACTTCGAACTTACGTGAAGCGCTACGTTTTCTTATGAAATATCTGAATATATATTTGAGGAGTTCTCGGAAATTTTTAACTACTTATATTTTTCAGAAAAATTATGCTGCGTCAGGTCGGAACGTCACTTGATAAAAATAAACGAAACAAGTTATATTTCCTAGGCTTGCCTGCGTTGAAGCGTTGAAAATTTTTTGTGCGCCATTTTGACTTATTTCAGTCCTGCTACTGTTACAGGAGCCCTAGGAAGCGCGCCTGAACTGGCCGCCCCAATGCCGGCCTTCACCAAGCAGGCGGCCGCAGCCAAAACTATTGGGATCCTGTCACGTGACTCGTCTCAAATCGCCAGCGAGTTTCTGAGAATGCAGGTCGCTCACCAACTTCTTTTCGCCATGGGTAACGTCGACTTTGCCGACAGCCAACGTCAGGCCGCTTTGACTCTGGAGGTGAGACGGTAAACGTTGAGGTTTGGCGTGCATCTTTTACCACATAGTAGGCGGCAGTGCTTCAAGCAGCAGCTACTGAGAAATGTTTTCTGCCTCCGATTGAGTTTTGTGCAAAGTATATCGTCTCTTGCGCTTTTGACCTTGACTTTCAAGCTACGAAGCCACACCTGGTGATCGCGTTTGTTCTCGTCAACTTCGGAGCCGACCTGAATCAATGTGTAATTGAATTGGCTTCTATTGAAACGCACTGAGTTATCTTCTGATAAGAAATGTTGCTCAACAAAAAATACCGCTGAAATTTTTTTTCTTAGAAAACAGCCTGGCGTTGCCAAGTCAATGCTGTGCCGGCGAAATCAATGGTTTTGTAAATGATGCTTTCATCTTCGAATTAACTTTATGATGAGACGCTGGAGCAGCGGTTGTGGGACGGGGAGGCAGGCCCGTAGCCACACGGGAGGCATTCGGGGAGTGCCCCCACCGAAGTTTATTGTGCCCAGAAAAATTTGTTTCAAACGTATAATAAATACAAAAACCTTTCCCCCCCTAAGAATGTATTTTGACCCCCCAAACCTTGCAACCTGGCTACGGGCCTGCGGGAGGGGGGAAGTAAAAAAGTTGAGGGCAGTGGAAACTTATAAAAAATAAAAAGGTCGTAATCAATATCCTTGATGATTTTTAAAATAGTTCATTTGACGAAACTCGAGATTTTTTGCACTACAGACAACTTTTACGAATATACCATAAAACCAGCAAACAAAACGAACAAGCTTTTTTTTATCAAAAGGACAGCAAAACAAACTAATGAAACTAAACATGACATGTGGTATTTACTGGATGAAAAAGACACCTCCACGTTTCCGCCCATTTGAAATAGCAGGGAGGGCAATGATGTCCAGTTCCCCGGAGTCTCTGATGATGACACATTTCAAAAAACAACGAAATGCAAATTATTCGTCCTTTTCAGTGTATCTTAGTGAGTGACACAAAAAATGGTTCGTAAGGCTTAGAAATTTTGGCTGTGCTATTATGCACTGCATTGTTATAAGTAAATCTATTGTCATCTTTTTTCTAGTATTTGGTCCGTTTATTTCCCCCTGTCAACGAGTCGGTCAAGCAAGCAATGGGAGAAGAGCTTTATGAACTTTTTATGGTATGTGCATACCTTTGCCCCTTTGGTTTTGATGTTTTAATAATAGACATTGGAATTCTAGCCTTGACGCGTTTTGATGGTCAGTGTTCTTGAAGTTAGCACGAAAGACGTAGTCAATTAATCTCGTGACGTTTGGATTTAAATGACTTTTTACACCTAATAGGCTTGTTTTTGGTCCTGCAAGATAGTTTACTTGTTTACCAAGCGAATCTAACGCCGTGCTGTTTCGCAGAACAACCCTGAAAATCTTTACATCCGCCTCACAGCAGTCCAAGCTGACGTTTTGGTATCGAACAAGGTGTCGACGCAGTCAAGCGTAATGGCTCCCAAGATTGCTGCATAGATTGGCGAGCGCTGCGCGTCTGAGGAGCAAGAAAAGAAAATGTTTGATTGCCTCGAGATGAGACAGCTTGAAAATAAACTGGTGCAGCATTTGAGAATGCTCTTTCGCAGCGTGACGTAAGAATCTATTCTACGCTGGACGTAGTGTTTAGAACACTGAGCTCGCGTCGCGCGGGTATTGTTAAGTGAGTGCAGACGAAATGGCGCGATTGAATTCGTACTGGCTTCATCCATCATTCTGAAAGTAGTTTTAAGTCTGATTTGCGGACTTAAACTTCGTTGCAGAAGAATCTGAAAAAAATTCAGACTTTCAGCGAAAACCAAGAATCATTTAAACCACAGTCCAGAGGATGGTATGAGTTGTTAAAAGTTTTATTCGCGATACGTAATACATCGTATTTGACATATTTTCTTCATAATAAAATAAAATTGATGTCGAGTGATGCTTCTTTTGATGAACGCTTGGTGCAGGCGAAAATCTCATCGCGCGTTAAAATTTTTTTACCTGCTCGACTCAGTTTTGAATACGNACGGCGTATCACACTACAAGCTGTTTCAGAACTACATTGTTGGTTGTAGATAGAATGGTTTTTGTTGCAAAACTCCTTCACTCCGATGATTGATCGCAATTAAACTTTACGCCTGTGCACTCACCAGTCGCCTGCAGTGCACTGGAATGATGGGTTCATATTTTCCTCACATTCAACAACAATTCTGATTGACAGAAATTCACATTTTACGTTGGAGAAAACGATAACCAAGGACGCCGGAGAATGGGTGCATGTCGGATGCATAGCCCCCTGCCCTTTCAGAAGGGGGGCAATGGGGACGAAGGTGCCTTTTCACAGCTATCATTGCAATTTCATGGTTTATCAAAATCAGCTTGAAACAAATTTATTGCAGCTATTCGCGCACTCAGAAAATTCAAAATGGTTGTCTATAATTTCTGTTATTTTTGAGGTCAACATTGTTGCTGCAAACATAATTGATTACGAGTTTTTGTTTTTGTACGAGTTTCCATTGACCACAACTCTTTTACTGCCCTACCGCTACTACGGCGTCCCTGGCGATAACCTGGTGATTTGGTGATTTTCGGAGGAAAGTCCCTCATCATACACTGATGGTATCCTATTGGCGAAATCTTGAAGTTCGAACGAACTATTTTGACTTTTCGTTGCCCTCTAATAGCGTTTGGAGGCTTTCACAGTCCCGAAATTTTGGCTAAGTAGTAAGTGCAGTGAGCATCATTCGTTAAACCAGACAACAACTGTTTGTTTATTCGATCCTTTTTAATGTTTTAGACGTTGTTTGTTCATTGAAGTTGATTTCGACATTGTTTTTTGTCTAATGTCAACAATATTGAAGGTAACAAACAAACTTTAGCCTTGTAGCAAGCTTCTGAGGAATCTGCCTGCTTTCATTCTTCTGCGACAATTAAAACTTGCAAGCGTATCTATTTTTCATAGTCGTAGGCCACAAAGATGGCGGCAAGTAACTCAATCACAGTTTATTGACAGAGAAACTAATTTCGCGTTTTCCACCGCATCATCAGTCCTGTAAATGTAAGACAAATCTTACGGGCGAAATGTTGGCACTTGAAAACAAGTAAAGAAAACACACGAACTGTAACTAGTTACAATGACATTACTCAAAATTTTCGAAGCTAAAAGGCTGACCTTCCCAGAGCCTCATCAACCAGTCACTGCTAAGAAAATCTGCGTTTGGCAGCGGTCTAACAAAGACACTTTTCCTCAGGAGATAACACACGTGCGCGATGACGAGTGCCAGAGAGAAACCACGCGATTAAACAGAGCGTAACAGTTCACGAAAAATCAAGAAAGACTGAGCCTTTCAACGTAAACTAGAAATTTTGTCCAAGTGGTTAATTTCAATCAAGCAGGACAATTAGCTTAAATGAAAAAAAATTTTTTGTACAAACAAATAATATACTGGAAGCGTGCAATGACGCCAAATTGTAGTTATTCTTTGTTCCAAACACAACTTTCTTGTTGGTTGTTGTCTTCGATCCGTTGAGAGAATCCCTGTCGCTACTGTTTTCCGCAAATGTTGACATTTACTGAAAGAACTATGAGACAGGAAAAGGGAGAACTGACGAACTGTCCTCACCAACAAAAAAGTTGTGTTAAAGAAAAACACACGCAAAGTTGTGTTAAAAAAAACACAAGTAAAGAAAAACATACGAACTGTGGCTAGTTACAACGACATTACTAAAATATTTTCGAAGCTAAAAGGCTGACCTTCCCAGAGCCTCATAAACCAGTCCTTTTTTATTTTTCGTGAACTGTTACGCTCTGTTCAATCGCATGGTTTCTCTCTGGCACTCGTCATCGCGCACGTATGTTATCTCCTGAGGAAAAGTGTCTTTGTTACACCGCTACCAAACGCCGATTTTCTTAGCAGTGACTGGTTGATGAGGCTCTGGGGAGGTCAGCCTTTTAGCTTCGAAAATTTTGAGTAATGTCGTTGTAACTAGTCACAGTTCGTGTGTTTTTCTTTACTTGTTTTCAAGTGCCAACATTTCGCCCGTAAGATTTGTCTTACATTTACAGGACTGATGATGCGTTGGAAAACGCGAAACTAGTTTCTCTGTCAATAAACTGTGACTGATTTACTTGCCGCCATCTTTGTGGCCTATAACTATGAAAAATATTGAAGGTATTTGCAAAAATAAGAATTTGCCGAAATTAACTACCCTAATTGTCAGTGCCTGAAACGCTTTCGCTGCTGAACCACATATATATTTAGGGTTATGAAACGTCATCAGTTGCGTCCGCCGGTCACAATCCAGATCTACCAATTCCTCAACAACTTTTAACACAAGGCTGATTTAAATTTAAGCTCTATCTTCCACATCTTCTGAAGACGATGATGTTCACTGCTCCAGCAAAACCACAGTTCTGAAGCAAATGATTTAGAAAAATGACAAACTTAGAGCTTCGTACTTCTCGAAGATTGGAAATTCCCGGTCCTACCTGCAACTACCGCCGAAGAAACAAGGGCGTACGCAAGGGGGACGATTTGGGGTTAAAACCCCCCCTTGAGCTTGATATTTTACAAAAACTTTATTACCTTCGCAAGGAGATTAAGTGTTTTCGCATACTTTTTGCTTGTTAA
>JGI24158J21664_10007153_pt1 | contig 14800 bp, 7 predicted proteins | sample Ectturendosymbi3_FD_21664 | JGI IMG/M metagenome (IMG submission 21664) | reverse complement strand
AATCTGATTTCTGAATGACTTTACTGAAGAAAATTCAAATGGAAATAAATCACATCTAAAAATACCAATCGAGCTTTACGCGATACAAACGCTCACAAAACTACTGTATTGTTCAGTCACCTAAGAAACAACTTTGCTTTTATTGTAGGATACTGCTGGTAGCCCTACACATTGCTCTTATCTGTAGTACAACTTTGCTCTGATCAGGTGCAGTGACGTAACTAGAGATTTGAACCAGAAGGAAACCTATCTGAAGGGAGCCCACTGGCTAACTTTCAGAAAACCGTTGAGAAACAACAGCAAATCCGGTATTGAACGGCTATACAAAAACCTGAATATACCGGAAAACACTCCGAAAAACGCAAAAAACAACTATCTACTGAAATGAAAAGAATAGTAAATACCAAAATACAAGCTAGGTGGGGGCCCGGTTTTTACATTTATCTTGACAGGGGGGGAGATTCGCACCCCTGCCACCCGTCAGTTATGCCACTGATCAGGTGCATTTCAAACATGAACAGCCACAATTTCTTTTGATGGAGTCACACATAACAATCGGTACGATTAAGCAAACGCAGGACGCAGCCAGCGTGTTTTGAGTAGATCGGCACAATAGTTGGCATGCGGCTTGACCAACCGTCATATTGAGATTCATGGAAATTCGTTGGAATACTCTGGCGTGATCACCACGAAAGTTGAATAAAACTAAATTTCGTGAATAAATTAAAACATAAATATTTGAGGGAAGTTTAATCTTGATTCAATGCGTACCACAGTTTGTTGGAGGCCCCCTTGGATCTTGAGGCCCTAGGCTTAAACCTATATAGCCTGTAGGTAAATCCGGCACTGGAGTAAACATTAAAAAGCCAAGCGGTGGGCTTACCGGAGACTAAAAACCAACAGAGAAGAACATTTGATGAAACATTATTGGATCCATATATGAATAAGTAAAAAAAGAAAAAAAATTTGGAAAAGTAATAATGAGGAAGGTGGCGACAAGCAGAAAAAAGTAAGACTCATAATCGATAATGTAAAACAAGACCTATTTCAGTTTGTGAGTGTTTGATTGTGATCTTGAAAATGCTTTATTAATCCTTGTATCTTTAAATAATTACGAAACATCATCTTTCATTTTGAATTCAATGTAAGGAAATTTGAGGGGTGTAAAGGGCGACACTTTTGTGATGCGCCCCGGGCGGCATTTGGCATCGCTACGCCACTGTTTGTAGGCAAATCTCTGCGAAGTAGCTTATTTGCCGAAGACAAAAAGCAGCACTATTGTGGAGACTTAGTTTCAACGGCGTACGCAAAGGGGGGGGTTGGGGTTAAAACCACCCCTTGAGCTTGATATTTTACAAAACCTTTATTAACTGCGCAAAGGAGGCTAACTGTTTTCGCATACTTTTTGCTTGTTAATTTGTCGCATTAATGCAAATACCACGGAATAAATTTGCATGCAGTTTCAAGGAACATTGCAAATAGGCCAAAAAGTAATAATTACGTTTTGGTGGGAATTCGGGTTATCGTCTGCGTCCAGGAACCATCTCACCACTTTTTGCAGATCCTCCACCCACTACGCATGTTCAAGATTGCGTTCCGCGATAGTTCACTTTATCCGAAACAATTGTCTTTATTTTGTCTGCTAAAGCTGATCAGCGCAAGCGCTGACCACATTGTTACATTAGCAATTTCTGTAGCATGACAGAACTGTTCCACGAGCTCAAAAACCCTAACATAGAAGCATTCAGGCATTTGATAACGTCCCAGCAGGGAAAAAAGAAAACTAAAAGTTTGCTGGACTTTTATACATAATAAGAAATTGAAAGTTTACTTGCTTACTTCATGCGCATTCTCAATTCTTGTGTAGTTTAGTAAGATTCCATCTTGCAAACCGGGTTGTGCGCCAGCCGATCCAGTCACACACTTTCTATGCTCGACTGCTCGTATTCGACAAGACATCAGCGCAGCCTCATTTTGCAGCTGTAACTTGCTCGGACGCAGTGATGAGTGTGTTTTACTCCCCTGTTTTAATGCGCAGCCTGATATTTTTGCAGTTATGAACAGCTGTGTTGTAGCGTTGATTGTATTTTCCTCCAATGTGCTAGCTTGGAGGGCTGATAGTTTATATTCAGCAAGGGCGTGGGCAAGAGGGGTTGGGGTTAACCACCCCCCTTGAGCTTGATATTTTACCAAAACCTTATTACCTGCGCAAAGGAGATTAATTGTTTTTGCATACTTATTGCTTGTTATTTTGTTGACGTAATGCAAATACCACGGAATGAATTTGCATGAAAATTTCAAGGAGCATTGTAAATGCGCCAAAAAGTAATAACAAGATTTCGGGGGAATCTCCGTTATCGTCTGCGTCCAGAAACCATCTCACCACTTTTTGCAGATCTTTCGTCCACCTCGCATGTTTAAGATTGTGCTCCGCGGTAGTTCACATTATCCGAAACAATTACCTTTGTTTTGTCTGCTAAGGCTGATCAGCGCAAGCCCTGACCGTATTGGCTGCAGTACCAATTTCTGTAGCATGATAAACCTGTTGCACGAGCTCAAAAACCTTAGCATAGAAGCATTCAGGCATTTGATAATGTCTTAGCAGGATAAAGGAAACGAAATGTTTGCTGGACTTCCCGGTCCGTAACCTGCTTGGAACACCAGGGGGGCGAAGAGTTTTCTAAGAGGGGGAGAATTTTTTTAAATATGTCCAATAGTGTTAAAATACGCCCAACACATTTTTCCTGTGGGGGTAAAATTTTTCTAGGGAGGTTTCTCCCCCCCTGGTTACGGGCTTGTCGACTTCTATACATCACAAAAAAACAAACGTTTTCTTGCGTACTTTATGCGCATTCTCAATTCTTTTGTAGTTTAGCAAAATTCGATCTTGCCAACCAGGATGCGCGCCAGCCAGTCCGACCGCACACCTTCAATGCTCAACTGCTCGTATTTGACGAGACCTTAACGCAGCCTGATTTTGCAGTTGTAAATTGCTCTGACGTAGGATGAGTGTGTTTCAATACCCTGTTTTAACGCGCAGCCTGATATTTTGCAGTTATGAACTGCTGTGTCGTAGCGTTGAGTTTGCTTCTCTTCGACAGCCTTGGAGCACTGATGGTTTATATTCAGTGCAATGACATATAAAATAAGGGAAGTGGATGTAGAAAATATGCATATTATGTCAACAAACTTCGCCAAAACATTGGTTTGGAAACATGAGTCAAATTGTGACGCCACAAACAGCGCACACCAAATACAAATAACCACCATATGACCCTGAACCAAATCCCCCCCATGAAAATTTTCTGCTTACGCCACTGCTTAGTTTTAGGATGGTCAGTTTTGTAACTCTTCAAATCTTACAGTAGTAAAAAAGAATTTCAGTCAAAACATTGGAGAAGTATTGACTTGCCTATATATTGTCCTTTAGCTGAAAACTTGGGGACTTGTCTAGGAATTAAAGATAGTCTATATATTTAGTCTCATTTCTTGTAATGTCACGGCAATGATGAGCAACCAATCCAAAAGATATTCATTCCGTGACTGTTACACTTTGCGACTTTGTGCCTGTACTGAATACATTGGTTGGTAAGTCATCTGTTTCACCTGAGTTTAACCAAACCTACAATGCAGCAATGTTTTCATCCAAGTGCAAAACGTTTGCTTTACAGGTGCGTAACACCTAGTTTTGCTGGACATTCTTTTCGTGTTTAATGCAAATGAAACTTGGTACTTTATTGTCAATTCACCGTTGTGCATTTTGATTTCTGTTTAATTTCAAGTATATTTTCGTGTACTGATGCAAGTATCACGCATAGAATGAAACCTTGGCATTTATTTCATCTAATAACATTTGATGCTATATCTATTAAAATTTAATGCTGAAAGGATAAAGCAAAACGCAATTAATAGGGCAACCAATTTTTTGACCTAAAAACTTAAAATTTTGACTTTATAATTTATAAATTTTGACTTTATTTTGACCTATAAATTTTCTGCATTTGCAACTGCAAAATAATTCAGCCTTAGGTGTCGAGGTTAACCCAGAAGCATATTTATGCACTCTGCTTCAAAATTATAAAAAACTTGGTTGTTTATCTTTGGGGATGATATATTGATAAGTAGATTAATAACTACAGTAGAGTCAAACCTGAGGATATCATAAAGCTGAAACACTATATGCACAATGGATTGAGCATTAACCAAAATACAGTAAGTACTGCAAAACCACATTTCTCGCCTACCACGCCTATCCTGCATAATATTCAATCGTCCAGTAGTGTGCAAAACAACATTATTTTGTCAGAAATCGCAACAAGCCCATTATTATTAAAGAATTGCGACTAAACCTGTAAAAGCATATCACTATCTGTTGTTGCAGTTTCAATAAAATATCGATAAAGAGAAAAAAAATGTGCTGCCAAGTAAATTTTGACTTTTTTTGACCTAATAACTTGGCATTCCCTCATGGTATGAGCGTGAAATTTGGTTTGTGGACGTTTCATAAACTTTAGAAACGGCAGAAAAATTTTGACTTTATTGACTGTTGGTTGCCCTAGCGATTAGTTTTGCTTTCAAAACATCTTTAAAAACAAGTTTGGGAATCTTCCTTTGTAAAACTCCACTTCTGCATCGACCCGATGTCTGTATCGGTTCACACCAAACTGTCCTCCCCGCATTTCACAACAAAATTGCGCCCATGGTTAGAAAGGTTAATTACTAGAAGCAATGAGAGTTTTACAACTGAACATTCGAGAGACTACAGTGCATCCATGATTTGTTTCGTGCAGAAATGTAATTCACTGGCTTTGCTGTAACGTTGGTTGCCACTTATTCAGAAACACACAGCGTAAAATTTAATGATGCTAGTGTAGGCCTATATAATGTTATAAAGTTACATTTTCAGGCAAACCTCTGCAAAGTTTTTGGTGAAGACAAAAAGCAGCGCTATTGTGGAGACTTAGTTTTAGGATGGGCAGTTTTGCAAAAGACTGTCTTCATCCGTTACTAAACAGGATTTCAATCAAAATGTTGAAGTATTTGCCCAGCTATATATTGACCTATAGCTCAAAGCATGAGAAATTTACTTGGAATTAAAGATAAAATATACATTTATCCTCATTCCTTGTAATGGCGCGACAATGATGGCGATTGGTGACCAACATATCCAAAATGTTTTTTCCGTGACTCTTACACTTTGTGCCTGTGCTGAATACATTGGTTCGTATGTTATCTTATTTACCTTGAGTTTAACCAAACTCACACAATACAGCGATGTTTTCGTCTAAGTGCGAAACATTTGCTTTACAGGTACGTGACAGCTAGTTTTGCTGTAGGCTGCAGAGCGTAACTCTGCATTGCAATTGCCCTCGCCGCTCGGATCTCCATTATTGCAGAGCTTCTTTTTTTCGTGTCAATGCAGGTAAAACTTGGCACCTTTTTCCCAATTCACCTGTGCATTTTGGTTTCTGTTCAGTCTCAAATACTGCATATTGTCGTGTCGCTATGCACGTAGAGCTCTTACAGTGAAACTTCTGACATTAATTACATCTATTAAAATCTGATGTTGAACCTGAAACAATTGATTGTGAAAAGACTGAACTAAGTGGCATCTCTGACAGAAGTCACAAGACAAGAGTCACCAGACGATTAGGTATGCGGAAATTGTATCGTAGGCTAGATGGATACGTGGGTATAGATGACAAGGGGAGATTGAAATGATACTTCCTCCACCCACCAGCGGTAAAAATAGATTGCAATCATTTTGTGAAGTAGGCTACGCTCATTTTAGGCCAAACGTTTTTGCTACTGGTAAGAAGATGTCAATGGAGATTTTTGTACGGGTGCATGAATGATGCCCAGTAGCAGTAAAAAGATTTGTAGCTTTGTCAATAAACAGAAATGTGCAAGAAAAAGTATTTATCGTCTTTGTAACGTTAAGCAACTTGAACAAGACATCAAATCGCGCTGTAACCCACACTTCTTACACAATGCATGAAAATTGATGTGTTCTACTACAAGAGTGATATGCACGTGCGACCACTGCGATTCAGCATTTTGTACACTCCAACTGACAGCTCTGATGAAACCCAATTGATGTATTTTACTATACTGCTGTGCTTGTTTGTATCCAAATGCGATATTAATGCAAGCAAGATGAACTACAGTACCGTGTCCAGCAACAAATTTCTAAGTATATTAATTTGTAAATCATCTGCAAGGATAAAGCAAAGCGTGATTAGCGTTGCTTTCAAAACATCTCTAGAAATAAAGATCGGGAATCTGTATTTATAAACCCACACTTCTGCATGGATCCGATGACTAAATTGGTTTCGCGCCAAACAGGGCCCCCACATTTTACAACAAAATTCCGACCCATGCAAACAATGCATAGTTTGTTGTGACCACTAGGAAATTCAGCAATGAAATGAGGTTCCATGTTGAGCTTTTGTGCTGTGACCAATCCAACATACTTAGTCGGTCAAGGCAGCTGGTACATTGTGCACACTGCGTAGTGCACGCGCATCAGATATTGCCAGCTATCAGCGAAAACGCCCTGACATCTTTCAAGGCAATTCGCTATTTCAGTTGCTACAGCTGAACTCTAGTGCACTCCCACAACTCAACCATGAAACCACAAAGCGGCCTGAACCAACTTCAGACACATTCACCGATCAACAGCACAGCACCAAACGCACTAAAGGAGAAAGGGGCATTGTTTACTTCCTGTCTGCGTCTCTCGCATTCGAGAGATGTGGTTGGACTTGGGAGAGCAGCTTGAAACATTCTGCCCCCTCACCGGTGTCAGCGGACCAAACTATATAAATTTACTTTTGCTCTGAGGGGGTTCAGAAGACCAGTAGAGGTTTTAACACGAAAATAATGTCCAGCAAGACTGGGTGTCACGTACCTGTAAAGAAAATATTTTGCACTTCGATAAAAACATTGCTGCATTGTGGGTTTGGTTGAACTCAGGTAAATTAGATGACTTACGAACCAATGCATTCAGCACAAGCGCAATGTCGCAACGTGTAGGGGTCACAGCAAATATATCTTTTGGATTTGTTGGTCACCATTGTCGCGACATTACAAGAAGTGATGATAAATTTGTATTTTATCTTTAATTCCTTGTCATGTCCGTACGTTTTGAGCTACAGGTCAATATACAGCTAGGTAAATACTTCTCCACCGTTTTTATTGAAATCCTGTTAACTAGTGGTTGAAGACAATCATTTGCAAAACTGCCCATCCTAACACTAAGTAACAATAGTGCTGCTTTTTGTCTTCGGCAAAAGCTTACCAGAGATTTGCCTGAAAACGTAACTTTCTCACATTATATACACTAGCATCATTAAATTCTGCGCTGCCTAGGAACGCCGTTCCCACGCCCTCCTACCCCACTACACCCCTGGTTACAACCAATGTTATAGCAAAGCCAGTTACATTTCTGCACGAAACAAATCGTGTCTGCACTGTGGTCTCTCACATGTTCAGTCTCTCACATGTTAAAACTCTCACTGTTTCAAGAAAATGACCTTTCTAACAGTATACCACACAGGGTAAAAATGTCATAATGAAGCAGTTAAACCATCTGTCGCGGTCTCTAGAAACTTGAAAAATGTTAAAAATCATTTTATAGAAGCTAAAATGTATAAACTAACAGAATCTGTGATACCACACCAAACTCTATTTCAACATCAACTTGGCTATGTGTGGTCTACCATTTAACACGAAAAGCTCTTCACACAAAATGTGACAAACATCACTTTTATTTTTGAAACCTCTCCAAATACAAAACCTAAAGAGAAAAAAATGGGGTGGACGTGACATATTACATCCCCACCGTCTGAAAAAGTGGGGGTCACGTCCCCCGTTTTCCCCAAAAAATTGTGCCCGTGCCTCAGTCAAATATCCGAATGCTGATTTCAGATTTGATAAGATTATGAAAGACTTCTGTCGGACGTTTGCATGACAATCGTTGTTACAAAACTCATTTTAGATCATGTTCGACGTAAGTACAATTTATAGAGGCATGCACTAGTCCACATCAGTAACTAGCCATCAGTGAACGGATTTAAGTTGATCTAAAATATATAACTTCTTGCTATTCCGAGGACACCAGGTTAAAGTTACTGAATGTCTAAAGTTTTTGCGTTTTATCTGCTTTTACGTTTTATTGATACACAAGTTGAGCTTTAGATATTCACTAAAATATATAATTTAACGTTCATAAAATTACATCGGATCAACTAAAATTTATGCTGAGAAAGTTCTGAAATTTTGCAGAAGGGTGATATTGCTCATTGCTGAAGCGTCTCTTGCAGAAATTCATCTACTTGTTGTTATAAGCAGTGTGTCACATTAACGTTCCTCCCACCGATTTCCGTGAAGCTCTTTTTTCAAAGGTGCTGCTGAAAAATCGTCGATACTGAACTTGCGCCACCCAGTGAGAGATTTTATGGACAGAAGTGATTATCAACTTACCAAAGAAGGCCAAAGATACAAACGAATTTCACTGCTACATCTTTACGGTATCCCTGGTTCGGGAAAAACGCAAATAGTGCGCAAACTTGCTCAGGATTTTCCTTTCGATTGTAAGAAATCCGAACTGGTTGTCAAGCACGAGATGGACTGCAGTGGTGATTGTGTGGATATCAAAAAAGGTCTTCAGGATCTTGCTAAACAAATGCTGAAGCACAATCTTCTGTGCAAAAAGGTTGCTGCCGAAGAGGCATGTTCTGGCTTGGATAAAAATCATACTCAAACGTACATGGAACTTCTTGTTTCGGCATCAGTCCCTATTCTCATTGTCATTCAAGACCCACCGAAGCACAATCAAGACTTGCTGGAGGAAATATCTTTGTCTCTTGAACAAATGGAAAGTACAGAGCTTATCCACATTTATGTCACATCGCATTCCAAACGTGCTTTGGCTGACAGCCAAGTTTGTGAAAAACACGAAGTTGGAGGCTTAACACGAGCAGAAGGTCTAAAGCTTCTAAATCCTTACGATTCTTCAGAGGAAAAAAATTGTGCTGCGAAAATTATTGATAATTTGAGTGGATCTCCTTTGGGACTTAACGCCGTTAAAGCATTTTGCCGAATTTGTCACATAACGTACTGCGACTATTTAAAGTTAGACGGTCTTAAAGGATATCGAGAAATTTCCCTAGAACTTGCCAAAAAGTTTGGCCCCAGCTACAAACATGTTTTTGAAGCCATCATCACTTTGCTTGATAAGGAAGAAGGTGTGCTTAGTAAAATGAAAACTATTTCCATGTTTCACCATGGCTACATTCCAAGATCTCTAATTGGCAACATTATGCAGAGTCACAGACGAACAGTGAGCAGTGCTGATCCAGACTCTATTTGCCTTAATAACAAAGTAGATTCAGGATCATTTATTGACCGAATAGCCGACTTTACTTTCTGCAATGTTGGCCAAGGAGCAAATGTGGCAAACGTTTATTTTCATAAACTTGTTTTTTTCGGCAGTGCAAGAACATTTAAAAAGCTTGGAGAGGCGCGAGTTCTCTCTGCATTTGAAAAAAGCGGCCTGGAGTATTGCGTCACTTGTAAGCAAAGATTTGAGGAAAAGGGGAAGTTTGCACTGGATGAGAAGCATGGAACCTCATTTGAAATCTGTCTCAAACCATTTTGAAACATGTGATCTAAACGTGGAGGATTTTCTTTCAAAAATGATTTCTATCCATTTGCGCGAAGTGCTTGGAGTAACAACAAGTGCATATATTCTGGAAAAAGCTGAACAGAACTTACAAGTCTGTGCTTGCAAGATCTGGGATGAAGTAGCAAAAAGAACGAGCTGTGACATAAAACTCGAGTTTTTCACAAACAAGCAACCTGTTCCTGTACATGACCACGCACCACAAATCATTAAAGCTTGCATAGACGCAGGTAAGGATTTACTGCAATCTGGAGTTGACATCTCTGAGTATGCTGCCACGGTGTTGCAAGTAAAGGAAGAAGATGTGGAGTTTTATAAACCGTTTATTCCAGACAAAGATCTGTTTAATAATTTGCAAAAGGTTGCCCAGAATTCTATGACCATTTCCTCAGAACTGATTTCAAAGTTCCGTGAAAAATCTCGGCATGTTTTTCTCAGCAGAACTGATTATTATCAGACTTTCTTTATAGATCGTATGGTTTCCATTCTGCATTCCTTGTCAAGAGTCGTGCTCTATGACGACAAAGCATTCACCGAACAAAGAAGGGAGAAGTTCTTATGGACAGCCGACCTGGTGAAAGCATTATGTGTTGAATGCGAAACAGTTACTGGAGTGAAACTTCTCTTCGTGAAACTAATTCCAGCGGTGCAGAAAAACATTCGACTTAAACGAACGTCGAGCATGAGCGAAAGTCAGAGGAAGCGTGTGTTGCAAGAATCCCTGCGGATCGCCGAACTTGAGATCAATGGTTCTTCCCTGGAGACGGAGAGAGTATATGAGAATGGGTTGCTGAAATGTTCTTCAAAAACGTCATTCGACGACATCGAAAACATGCGTTTTTATGTACGTACCTGCACAAAGTTATGGAAACTTTGCAACGCAGAAGAAAGGGAAGTGTTTCGTGAAGCGTGTGAAAAACTCTGTGACTTATTGATCAAAAAAGCAACGGATATACTTGGCGTTTGGAGCAGATCAATCAACAGCATTGTTCATTGTGGAAAGTTCTTCGCCGCTAAAGGAGAATATGAGCGAGCCATTAAATTGTTTTCCGAAGTTATAACACACATAGGCACCAAAAAAAGCAAATCAAAAACTTTTTTGTGGGTGAGTTACAATTACGCGAGATCCGCAAATTGCACAAATCTTCAGGAATACAAACAACAAGCGACACAACTTTGCAACAAAGCTCTCCAATGTGATGTAGAAGATGGAAACGACCTAAAGGGAAAATTAAAAGAACAATTGTCTCTGTTGACACCATAAACTCTCTGCAGAACAGAAGCACACATTGTTCGAACTCTGGCAATCTTAAGTTTACATGAAAATTTGCCATACGTCTAAATGACGTCACATGAAGGTAGTGGTGATGTCACACTACCAAGCAAAATTTCAAATGCAAAGGCCCATCTTTTTGGCTGTCCGTCAAACGGTCAGGAAAAAACAATGTCTGGAATGTATTCCAACTCTTAAAATGGCCAGCTTAATTCCCAATGCAGGGTCTGGTGAAAAGTTACTTGACAATCACGTTACCAAGTGCATCTTTTGGATTTAGATGTATTTGTAAAGTGGATTTATTGCTGAAGTTACAATTCAGAAGCAAGGAGAACTGTAGAAGATTTGTTCCTTTTGAGACCAGTATACTTATTGCTGTCAGCTAAATAATGCACAACGTCAGTTTCCTAATTCGATTGCGTTGCGTGGATCATAAAAGTCATTTTGTTTCACAAAAGCACCTCTCTGTGCGTTCACAATAGCAACCACGTGATTGGTAAACTGTACAATGATGCGCTAAACTAACAATACGTTTTGTTACGCTGGCAGTGCATTTCACACTGTAGTTTCTTCTCTGCTTCATATGCTGTAGTTGAGTTGGCCAAAACTTTGTTGAAGCTTGTCGCTTGATTCCGTAAAAAGTGCGTAATTTTCTGACTCTTGAGCTCGTGTGCAGGGTCGTAACGAGGTTAGATAGCGCCCGGGGCTAGAAGCAAGTTTGGCGCCCCCATGTTCGAAACTGAGGTCGGAAGCAAATGTACTGTATTGAAGAAAGTACTTATGACAATGTTGGGACTTTTTGGCGCCCCCCGCAGCCATTCGGTGTTCCCCCGTAGTGGTTTGGGGCCCCCTTAGTGTTTCGGCGCACAGGGAATTTCGACCCCCTCCCCCCTCGTTACGCGCCTGCTCGTGTGGCAAATCTCTATATTTATTCTTGCATTCGCATGACAGTCTAATCACAAAACACTTTCGATGGAAAAATCAAACGTTGTGGAACTTATAAGCACGGGATAAAATTGTTTTTGAGCCATTTCAAACACTGCGGTTATCAGTTGAGCAAAGTCTGCAAAGAGCATAAGCTTGCAAGAAGGCTCATTTTTGCAAATAATTTTCCTCTGATTAGAGACAAACCATCCGATATAGCGATGATCTATAAACTTCTCAGCAAAATGTTGGAACTCTTTAACAACTGTTGAAACGATGCAGCATAAACAATAACTGTTTGTGGTACAATATTTATGTTGCATAAAACTTTTCCCATATACAACGCAGTAGGCTGAAGGTTTTAAATGGCCGTCACAAGGACAACATAGATACACGAAAGAATACGAACATAGCCATGTGACATTATTTATAAGCACACCTATGGATGGCGCCATATTTAGCACCATTGCTTAATACTGCCATGAGTTCTATGCAGACCGTTTAGTAAAATAGTTGGAACAGTGGGAGGCTGTGAAAGCCCAAAGGTCTTTTAAGCTGCAGAATTCGCGTGGATGAAGCTACTTATAGTGTGAGGGAACAGTTAGAAGTAAGCAAAGGCCTGTTGCTCTGAGTACAAGGTTCAATATGTACAAAGCCTTCATATGATTATGGGAAGCAAATTGCGATGCAGGCAAGTTCAAGCCGTGAGAAAATAATGTTTCGCTAATTAAACGTTTGCAGTTACCACATGTATTGGAAACACTTGTGATAGCTAAAGAGAAAATGCACCCACAGCTAAAGACTAGTCCAGCGCTGCCATGATGTGGCAAAAAGTACGCAGGCTGAGAACCAAGGCGTACAATCATGTGTTTGGGAAATGCATTTTCAGTCGATATGATGATTCCTGCATGGGAACGCAAATTTGTTTTGTGCTCGGTAAACACATGATTTGCAATGCGGTGGAGACCAAAGGAAACCCACTACTTGATGCGAGACTTTTAATGCGAACAATTTCAGGGAACGCAGTAAAACCCAAACGGACTAAGATGCAACAGCAACACCTCATGAAACTATTTTCGCAGAAACGATATTAATTAATTTTAATGCACATGGTTAATGCACACCAACAAAGAAAAGAATACCAACAATGTTTCTAGTACCATAGTACCACAATTGTTTTCTATTCCGCTGTAGAAACTGTCAAACAAATTCTGCTGCAGAAACTGTTTATTTTTTATATCTACAGCATGTCAATGGTTCTTAACCTTTCCTATACCACTCCTCGCTTAGGTAATTTTCCTTTGCTTCAAACATCATTAAATAAAGTGTAAATGAAAACGTATCACTTGGTAAATTTATTGATCAAACTTTCCGTGCTGTGGAGCGTGTAGGGCTCGCGCCACCCTGGACATTTATTGACCCCCTCTGAGGAGGCGTGTCCCCGGTTAAGAACCACTGATCTAAAGCAATTTCAGACCGGATTTCTATTGAACTGTTTCTCAGCATTTTTGCACCTGAGTTTGAATGTGTTTTCTGCAATGAAAATTGCCGAGTTTTAATTTATCTCGTATTATATGGTGACGCAAGGTATATTTCAATAGTTAAGCATAAAAGCCATGACTTGGAACAAGATATTAGGTTGCGATAGATTTCCTTCAATAGAACCGACCGTCCACCTTAGAAGATAGATCTCGTGTATTAACTGGTAACTTCATTTCGTTTACTTTTTATATTTGGGGTCTGGAAGTTCGGTACATGCTTTTTATGGTTGAAGAATATTGAAAATACTTAAAACGTAGTAAAACATTTTCGGAAATTTGTTCCTCGTTTATTTCCGGATGTTTTGTTCCATTTGTCTCGATTTAGATAAATAAATCGCTCCGATTTTTTCATTTCTGTAATTTCATGTTAACCGCAAATTACAAAAGCAGTCAGACCTCGTTCATCCGGACTACTCTGATTCGTCTAGTAGTGTCGGAGCGATTTATTGTTCCGAAGCCCCCGTGCAAAAATGTTTGCCCCCTGGAAAATGCGTTGAAATAGTTTAAAACCACTGGACATAGTTTCAAAAATTTTAGCCCCTCCCAGAAAACTCTTCGCCCCCTCTAGTGCCCCAAGCTGGTTACGGGCCTGCACACTTCATTTGTGATTTAATAAACAACAAATTAACAGTTGGCACAATCCGGTTTAACGGTTTTTGTCTATTGATTTGATATATCCGTTCTAAATGTCCGTGTCAGACAGCGATGTTTCCGGATTAAAGGGGTAAAATGCACTGGAAGAAATCCATTCCTACCAGTCTTGTGTTAGATAGCGGGGATTCCTGTTAAACGGAATTCGGACAAACGAGGTCTGAGTGTAGAGAAATGCTGTTTTTTTTATCAACATGTCGATCAGTGATTCACTCCCCGTCTCTGTCCTGTTAGGTGTCAGAATACAGTTGAGGAGCCATCAAGCTCAATGGCACTAAAACTGTAATCAACACTAAAGCTTTAATGGCCCGAACGGGCGGACAAAATTAGCGGTTTTTCTTGATAGCATTTTGGTTTTCGGACCCCATAAAGCATGTTTATGGAGAGAATTCATGGACCCTAGTTTAAGAACCCCTGGCCTAGAGATTGTCAATGACGAAGAAGACGGCTTGATGTGTGATAATCCTATAACGGAGGGTTGCTCAATCATATCTTCGAATGACGGTAAGGAAGTAACCATTGCAATGCGACGGATTTATTCAACGACAAGCCTGAATGATGTTTTTGTCGGAGGTTGCAGTGAACGCTCATGCCCAAGGAGCGCTACGTCGAGTCCTCTGTGGTCATGCCGTAGATCGAACACACAGTCTTTCAATCGGGAAGCGGACACTCTACCACTGAGCTAAAAAACAACCATTGCTAGCAAAGCTTCGAGATTACAGTACT
>JGI24158J21664_10007150_pt1 | contig 14800 bp, 7 predicted proteins | sample Ectturendosymbi3_FD_21664 | JGI IMG/M metagenome (IMG submission 21664) | reverse complement strand
ACAATTGGTTGAAGTGGTCATGTAGCAAGTAGGCCTACAATACCGTAATACGCAGAGACAATCGGTTGGGGTTTAAAGGGCTCAGGCTAAGGGTTAGCCGTTATGGGCAAAGTTTAGGGTCAAATTTTAGGTATAGGGCTCAGTGTTTAGAGTTAAGGTTTAGTCCACAGTTGACTTAATGCAAACAAGAAGCTGTTAACTGCCTGCCATTGCCAGCCCTAAAACTATGACAACCGTCATCCATGCATGGGACTGAGCTGTTATAGATGTCATGGTCAACTAAGAAGGACATGCGTTCCTAACTTGTCATGTGACTACTTTAACCAATCGTGTTCAGCTAAAGGCAAAATAGCTCCAGCAGTTATCTTGCCTCACATTGCAAAATAGACAGCACAAAAATGTATATAATATTGTGCATCACAATACACTTTCGGATAGTTTTCGGATACAGATACTATGATTTCTACCAAAACAGGATTCAGATCGGATACGGATCTCATTTTTCAAAAACAGGATAGGATCGGATAGTAAAAATCCATTATCCGATCATCTCTGCCAGGCAGTATCTCATAAATATAACTCAAAGTCATTGGCGTCCGTACTTCATAAAAATAAAAGCATTGCGGCCAGCAATAGCAAAGAGAAAAAGGTTGTACACTGCAGTAGACACTCAACGTAAGGACTAGGGAAGTTTAATTTGAAATTTTCGTGAGAAAACACTTCCGTATTTCCTTTGTGCTACATCCCTTTTTCCCTACAATTAGGGTTGCCCAAAAATGCACTCGATTTGATAAAAAAGCAGTGTCTATTTTGCTGCCAAGATGCTGGTGGCAACAGGCTTGGCAGAAATGAAATAAACAGAAAAGATAAACCCTAAAGCTAACCTCAACTCTAACCCTAACGCTATCTCTCAACCCAAATGCTAACCGTAACACAAATGCTAACCGAACCCTAAACCTAACAAGTATGGGAAAAGTTCGGGAAGTTTTAAAAAAGTAAAAAAAAGAAAAGGGAAGTCGCCAAAGGTGAGAGTCGAACCGAAATTCAATGACATATTAGACGTGAACATAACCATTACGCTATGAGCAGCACACCGAATGCATGACAAACTGACCTTTTTATTAGAATTGCGTCATGCCATGAGAACGAATGTTTGACTGACGGCACAATAGCTCCAGCCGATCTGTTACTACCAGAATAGTGGCGGTAAAATAGACACTACCAATAAAAAATGCTTTTCGATTTGTACAAAAAATGCTTCTCAATTTGGTATTTCAGTAGTTACTTGTTTTTTGTACAGTAAAACGTAGTGCGTTGCTGTATTCTTCACTCTATGTGTACCTTGTGGGACTTTCTCTGTTGTTGTAAATTTGCAATATTTCATGTTTCCTCCCCACAAATGTTAGGCTACAAGAAAATATTCATTGAAATCTTTAATTTATTTTCTATGCTCAGGGATCATATTCTCAAAATCGAAGAGTTTTTCTAAGGATCGTTGCAGTAAACAATTTTATTGATGTGTCGTTTTGTCTCTTGAGGAGTTCACAGTTGATTGTTAACAAAGATGATAACTGAAATATTTGTTTACTTTGTTGAGGCAGCTTGAAAGTTCAGGCCTAGAATTTAAATAACTTAAGTTTCTAAAGATACACTTTGGAGGACAATGCAAGAACTATTGTTCTGAAGATACATCTCATTGATTGTTCTTAAGAATATGTTCTCATGTTCTAGAACAGTCATGTTAATGGTGTCATAATGCATATATTTTTGTTTTTTTCTAGATTTCAGCTAGAAAACTTTTAACCTGTATTAATTTGTGATTTAAAATTTTGCAATGAACACTGATGATGCTGCAGCAGAACTTGAGAACTACTCACAAGTTATGCCACATTATTCATACACAGGTCACGATGCAAAAGTTTTACCATCCTTTCTTTTAAACCATTCCCAGCAAATAATACGATTGAACTTAAGTCATAACCAGCTGGATGATTTGAGAGGGCTCGAAAGGTTTATTAATTTGGATGATTTAAATCTAGATAACAATCTAATTAATGATGCTACTGAATTCCCAAAACTGTCAATCTCTTCTCTTACTTTAAATAATAATCATATTGCAAATTTACACATATTGCTTGAGAAGTTAACCAGAGCATTTCCTTGCCTGGAATATTTGAGCCTGTTGGGTAATGAAGCATGCCCAAGTGACCTGATGAATTTGTCGAATTCTAGACAAGATTACAGTCAATACAGGAGTCTTGTTGCTTGCTGTTTACCCAATTTGAAGTTTTTGGACTTTCAAGCCATTACCAGTGAAGAACGTATTTATGGTTATCAGCTTACTATTAAGCTCAATGCTGGGGAACAACCTTTTACGTTAAAAAATCAGCCTATTATATCTGTTTCAAAAGATGCTGAAAGTCACTCATCTGAAACTAGATTTACTGATGAATTAAAGGGAAAAGTCTTACTTGGTCGTGTAAGATACAATTATAGTGGAAAGAATTCTGAAGGAAACCGTTTCATAAGAAATTCTGACTTGTGAAATCGTTTATGAAGCATTTCAAGTTCTCTTCAAGATGCAGATATATTTTTGTGATGTGACATTGAGTGTTATCTTTAGTTCTAATTTTGATAATGAAGCATGCTTCTTCATGTAGTGCCTAAAAATTACAAGATGCTTATTTCAAGTCATTAAATTCGAGATTTGTGACAGTAAAAATTTCAACCATTTCGTATATCATTATTAAGAAGTTCTTAATTTTCATGTTACCAATCAGTATCTAAACTTTTGTTGGATTTGATCGATCTTTTGTTTTTTTCATTTTGTCTCTTGTGCAATAATGTGAAAGAACTTTTGTTAAATTCAGTGCAATATAACTGAATTATATATTTTATTTAATGCTAGCTCGTGAGATCAATTGTAGTACAAATTCAGATTGTGATTTTATCCATGCATTGTGAATGAAATTTTGAGTGATATATTGGCTCAGTGTTTAAGAAATGTGTAGTTACATTAGTATCAGATATATATATGTAAGCAAAATTAGTATTTTTACTGCCCAACAACTGTGTATGTTAATGCATATGAAGTTTATGCATGTACTTCTAAAAAGATATTTGTCATCCATATACTAGCCTTGCATTAATTAAAAATCAATCAAAACTTCAAGTTCCTTATGTTATGGACTGCATTCTTTATTTGGCCTATCAAGAATGCAGAGGATGGTTTCTGATCCAGATTGAAGCATTCATTTTGGTGGCTAGATAGACATTTTTTGATTTTGGTGCATATATAAAATGTAAGTGTTGAACAGTCAAATAATTAAAATTATGGCCTAGGAAAATGCCATGAGGTCAAAGACATGGTAGACGCTTCAGTAACCATCACTCGAATCGTGAATATGAATAATATGAACTGCAGTGGGCTTGCAAGCTTTTGGCAAAGAGAGAGAATAGTGGCATAACAATGAACAAAACAAGGGAAAACTGATGACAGGTACATAGTGGTGGGAAACTAATGCTTGACTGCCAATGCAGTCACATGTTCAGTGGGCTACATGCTGGTGGTGATGGCATGTGACATTGCAGGTGATACATAAAACTTTGCTACAGGTTGAAAATAATATAAAAATACTTTTACATTAAAGGATTTTGGATGACGTTATCAGGGCCTGAGAAACAATTTCAAGTGGAAATATCCCATTTTTTCTTAAAATAAACTAGGCAAAAATCTGCATCTTTAGAGCCAGTGATCCCTAGGGGTTTATTAATTAGTTGTTTCTAGGCCATAACTTGCTAACCACTAATGCCAGATTATCAATTACCGGGACTCTAATGATGATGTGAATTTTTGCATAGTTCAAGTTAAAAGAAAAACATGGTTAAATAGCCACTTAACTTTTTTCTCAGGTCGCGATTATATCATCTAAAAATCCCTTAATGCCTTCAGCTTCGGGTTGTTCTTACCTTTAAGACCTGCGTGAGCTGCTTTTTTACCATCACTTTGTAACTCCATAACTCTCCAACCAATTGCCCTAGAGAGCTGTTCAAACATTCAAAAGATGCAGTGAGCCTTCTAGTTTGCATTTAAAACAACTGTAGCATTTTTTTTGTGGGTGACATCATAAGTGGGGTAGGTTTTAGGCCATTTTTACTCAGGTTACCTGGCCCTGGGTACCAACTGCTAAAGGGAATTTTTTGACTTAGTTTTACTGAAAACTAGGCTATAATTCGAGTGTTTACAGCTATTGACTGGCTTTCTAGCATTTCTGGTTCAAAAGCAAAAGTTACTGTTTTTAGGCTGTAACTTTTGAACCTGAAATGCTAGAAAGTCAATCAAGGACTCTAAAGACTGGGATTATACCCTAGTTTCCAATAAAAACTTCATAATCATGTCATACTTCTAATGTGCAGAATGTTTCAGTCTATACCAGGGTTTTTTTTAAGGAAAATGTTAGGGACCCGGTATGGATCTGTAGGGACCCGATTTCTCTGAGTTTAGGGACCCGATGATAATTTTTTCTGATTCTAGGGACTCGATTTGAAATTCTAGGGACCCGAATTGGGTCCCTAAAATGCCTTAAAGAAAAACCTGGTCTATACAGATTGACTGTATGGTTGTTTTGTTTTATCATGCGTGTTATGGTTTAGACCTTTCTAGTGTTTATAAAGAATTTTGATTACACTTAGTATGCACAGTTTTTAATTGTATGATACATATTGAAAGCTATTTGCACAGCAAATTTTGTTAAATTGGAATCAGTTAATGGTCCTGTTAACAGTTGCAAGAATATGTTTAGTTAACTGTGCAAATGAACATTAATTTTCCAACACAACTGTGCCAAGTGATATGATTGATTAATTTGGTATGATTAACTTGTACTTCCTGCAATACTGAAATGCTGTAAGTGAATTTTTGATTTTCTTTTAAGTGCAACATTTTTATATTGAGCAATGGAAGTAATAGAAGCAATTCCACCTGTATCTGGTCAAGCTTCTATTCACAATGACAGTGAAACTGAATGTGTGGCTTCTGAAAATGTTCCAGTGATAAAAGGATTTTGTATGGAATCAAAAGAAGTTATGGACGTACTGTCAGAACTTGTAGACAAAATCTCATGTGCTGAGAATCCTGATGGTACCATACCTTCTGATTCAACATTCCAGGCTGAAAATTTAGTTGAAACTGGTGCTGACTTGAGTCAAACCAAAGAGGTTATTGCTAATTCTCAGAACAAGCCTTGGGGGATAGGAGTCAGCCAAACAGGACGTATCATTGATCCAATATGCCTACAGCAAAACATGTGGGTTTGCATGGTTCTGTATGTACTTGGTATTTTTCAGTTAAAAGGCTTGGTATTTATAGCAGTTTGATGTTGGTTATTATTTTAGATTTTACTCATGTCCTGTAATCATCAACCAACATGTTTTTCATTCATACATTTTCAATACACATGCATGCTATAGAACAGATGAAAAATTCCATAATCTTTTAAATCAAAAAAAAAATTTTTTGATTTAAATTAATTCAGTTGTGTTATTACTATTATTTGTATTTTGTTCCTACTGTTTTTCAAATACCTTGTTTTCCTTTTTCATTATGCAAAAATATGAATTATATACTTGTTTGCTATTAAAAACTGCCCATATATATAATCAATCTGATTTATAACCTGTTAAAGTATGAGTAATCTGTTCTGTACCATTTTCATTGGCATAGTAAATTCTTTATGATCCTTTGCATGTTTCTTTTTATGTTTTTTGTTGGTTTGTTAGTTTATGTAAACTGTTTTTTTTTCGCTGAGACATTTCAGTTGTTTGTCTCATAATAGTATTAAAACGCACCATAGCAGTATTCAGCAGCCACTAGCTTAATTCAGAAATTATGACTGAATTGACTTAATTTTTTTTGTCATTTCAAAAAAGATTCGGTCTACGACCGAAAAAATAAACTCAGTATGTAAATGCACCATACACTGTTTACATTATTTATTCATTTGTAGCTCTTGTGTTACCTGGACAAAATTACAAATGTGGTTGCAATCTCCTGAACTTGTTCAGTCTATTGTGTCTTATGTACTGTAGTTGAAATCACACACTGTTTGCATAAACAATTAATATGATTTAATTTAAAGTCTCGACAATTGTATCATGTGCATTTTTGTACAGTTTTTCATCAATCAAAGCTGAAAATCTAGTGGAGTATCAGTGGCCTACGGACAGCTCAGGAGAGTACTACATGTTACAAGAACAGCTAAGCACTTTTTTGAATATAACTTCATTTAAAAGGAAGTACCCAGGTAATAGTTGTTGTGGATTGTATTTTTGAATGTTGCCCACTTGAGTACTTTCGCATGGTGTTCAGAAATGCAAGTACATTCTGATTCTGTGTGTATGGAGCATAATACCAATAAATTTGTTTTGGGTTTTGGTTTGAGAAAAGAAGTTTTGTTAGTGCATTTACAGCAGTAATGTTTGAGTTCCATACTTATTATGCATAACTTGCTTGGTAATCATTTGTCCTTTGCTTATTTCAAAGTTGTTTTTTGTCTTATCTAAATTGCTGAATAAGTGACTAAATATGCTAGAATATTTTTGGTCATATCTATAACATTTTGAAAGGATTAATGGAGAAAAAATGATGTTTGTTTTACTCAAAGGTTATTTTTCTTGCTGCGACATTTCAGTCATTTATCCCAAAATTTAGTATTAAAATTCGCCAAAACAGTATTCACTAGCTTACCTGTTTTGACATTATAACTGAATTATTTTGTTGGATATTTAAAATAACATTTGGTCTATATCTGCAAAATGATGGAAAAAACAAGGTCTTGACACACTTTGACCTTTTTGCAGAAATGTAAACAAACAGTTCAAAAAGGTATATATTGTCCAAGAGTTGGTCCATCATGTTTACAGATTTGTGTGGAATTGTATACTTCCTCATTGTTATGAGACATATATACTTAAGAAATTCCCAAAAATTCTCAACACAGTCGAAGTGCCAGTTGGCACCTGGGTTGTCATATCACTGATAGACAACCACCGATAAACTGTTCTGGACATATGGGTGGGAAGAACTGCGTGCAGTTCTGTGTGGTCATAAACTGTAAGTCCAGTGCTGTCATGCTCATATGCATTTACAGCAGACTTGCTTTTTTTCTAACTATTTAGTTAAAAAACTAAGGTTGAAGACATTTCAAATCTAGGCTCCAGATAATCTGCTTTCACTTTTTACATAAAGAATACTTGTGTATCAGAGCACAGGGGTGCAAAAAGCTTCTTTGAATGTTAGTAGCGGGCAGAAATTTTTGGTAGCTCATACATAATTTTTTCCATACAGCATTCATATGCATAAAATTGCATTTTTTCACCCCTGCAGTAGCATTACAAGGCCTTGGCCAAGGTAATATGTACGTGTACTGTCGCATCTTTTTTCCTAAAATTTTCTGCAGTAAAATAGTGTCAATGATCGTAATTTTTTTCTACAACTCAATTTTGTAAAATTTCCAGCCCTAATGACTGCTGAAACTTTCCTCTAGTGTAGTTCTGCAACATTAACCTTTGCTATTTTTTTCTAACACTTACCCTTGGAAACTGTTGGAATCTACTTCGATAACTCGAGGAAAGGTTTTTATAAATCTCTAACCAATACACTTTTCATTCATGCTTTCTACTGCTTGTTAATTGTTAAACTAAACAGTTCAACAACATGCACCTAAAATGTTTTTGTGCTTTAACTTTTCAAGCAATGTTTTTTTACATTTTCGTCAGAACTAAATTAATGCCCCAAATTCGTACTACCTATGCTTTAAGGACTAAATAATTTCTTTTCAGTCAAATAATGTGTAAAGTAGAATACGAAAGAGAGCATTTGTGGAACAAGTTTGTTTTTTTGGCTGGCACGACGCTATCATGCTCGTTGCGACTACGCGTTTTTCATTTAGAAATACAGCGCAGAAAGTTGGATCCAGCAGAAGTGAATCATCTACTGAGCAATCATGTCATCAGTGAGGTGCAAGTGACACTTGGTTAGTAGTGTGAGTCTTACATCGTTCATATTTACGTCAAAATTAAACTTCCTGCGGCCTGAAAAGTCTGTTGCTTTAATTAAGTCAACTGCTCCTAGACAGGAGCGATTTTGTCAGTTCTGTTTCAACTAAACAGAAGGAATCGTTGGTCTTCGTACAGTTCCAGTTCCAAAGAAAGTAAATGCTGCTGTATTTTTTCTTTGTAATCCTACTTTTATGTCATAAGGGCAAGTGTAAAACAAACGTCAACAGATGCTGTGAATGTAAAAATCCAAGAAACATCTTACATTTTTTGTGTATTGATGAAAAGGATTAACTGCCTTGAAGAGTTCCGACGTGTGCGACATGATGGCCAAAGAATATCCTGATAAGTACAAAGAATATTCATTAGTCATGCAAGAAAGGGAGAAACAAAAACTTCGAAATCGTTACAAGGAGTACGCTTCAGTATGCATGATGTTTTACTGCTTCAGCATTCTTGTTTGCTTTGCTTCTGTGAATCTCATTTTTTGTGCCGTTCGCGGATGTTAGCAATGAGTATTTCTTCTGACGTGCAGAAAGAACAGTGGCAACCAGACGTTTTCTGGCAGAGACATTTTTTACCGACTGCCTATTTTTCGACCTCCGCCAATCAACACGAACGCTTTCTCTGTTTTTTTTCAATCCATTTATATAACATTTTTGTATGCGCATTTTTCAACAGTTTTACTTGCAGCAGTGATCACTGCACAAAATCACTAAAAACGCCGCTGTTTTATCGGAGATGTTGGAGTCGAAAAAGTAGGGTCGGATAACTTATCAGCTCAAAAATTGCCATTAAACGAAGTCGGCTATGATGTATGTGTTGTGATGATAACTCGGTTTTGATTCAGTTTGTAAGGCTTGAAAACAGCCACATTGCTTTACACGTTGGAATTAGTTTAAAAGGCTTACTTGACATTTGGCTTATCGACGGTTTGTAATGTAGTAAAAACAAGCACGCGTAAGTTCTCGTTGCATTGCCTCCATGATTATAAATCTTGCGTGTTTAGTCAGTAACTGCTCAAGTTGAGAAGTCACAAATGCCCGGTTATACCAAGAGGGCAATGAGACAAGTCGCTGAGTACAACGCGAGATTGAACAAGCAACGCAAAGACGAATTTCCAGCCTATTACGACATGCAGACAAACGTAGGTGAAAACATCGTTCATTTCCTCTGCTTTGCGGTTTGCCGCTCTTCTTTGACGTACACTTTCCTCTTTCTTCAGGTTAAGCGTAAGCTAATGTAAGTCATGACAAATTTCGTCGACCTGTCGTTGGATTTTTCTGAAAGATAAGAAAGTGCTTGGCTTACCCACGAAAGTTATATTTTTTAAATCTAGGAGAGTTCTCAGATAAAGTCAAAACTTTTTTCGTGTCAGCCCGGCTTGTGAACTTTCGAGGTAGATTTTTCCAGTCTCGCGAGTTTGCAAATGTATCTACAAAATTTTGGTAGCTTTTAAAAAATTTTATTAGTATTTTTTGTCAACAATCAAGTCATTCCTAAGAAGTCCTGACTCGAATCAAGTTTTCAAAAAAATTGTCTCGACTTTTGTCGATTGGGGCACGTGGTCACAGCTCCACGAAAAGGATGATCCCGTTGTTCTGTGGCGAACACAGACTCGGCATTTGGGGAGAGCCGCAAAAGGGACGCCAGAATAATGTGGTCACCGGCATTAAATAGTGCTTCATGTTTTGCTGCTTGCGGTAACCACTTAACATAACGCTGCTGACTGCTTTGACACGAAGTGGTATTGCCGCTGTGCGATGGAAAGCGTTACAGCCCTACCTGTAATGATGCCACAGTTCGAATGGCAAATCTTGCGTTTTGTGGGACTGCGATTTCCCTTCACAATAAACAACTTTTGTTCAGAGAACAAACTTTTTTCTTTTATGACATGCAGTAAAATATTTTTAGACGTGAAAGATCGGCGTCGGAAGGATTTTTTCCAGGGGGGGGCCTCCAGGGGATTTTTCCCAAATTTTTCCAGGAGGGGCCAAAAGTGGTGAAATTTGTTTTTTTCCCACTCGAAACTAAGAAAACAACCTTTTTTTCCGAAATTTTCAAAATCCAGGGGGCCAAGGTCCCCCCTTCCGACGCCCATGGACGTAAGAGATCGGAGCGATGAACGTTTTTTTGCGCAGTTTCTCCGCCACTGCAGTTGTTACATGTAGTGGTTGCCTGTGTTCAGTATACAATTTAAGAGAATGTGGAGCGTTACGTTAAACTGTGTTAAAACTATGCATCCAACTGCAGGTTATTCAGTATCCGAAACACAAGGTGCGCAAATTAGACCCGGAGCTAACCAGACCCAGCCTTTATCCCTGTGCGTTGATTCCTGGTCAGTTCCAGGAATACTGCAAAAAGTAAGTGTCATATCCGTGACCCATCGGTGTTTTGACACATCTGCACTTTCTACAGCTTCATGTGTGTGCCGTGATCTACTTCGAAAATTGGTTGTTATTGTGCCGTGGCTCATATAGTCTACAATTATCTTGAAGTGGTGTTTGAGCTAAGGTAATGTTGGTCAAACTGTGATGTTCGTGCTTTTTGTGAGTCAAGGCGAGGCTCGCTTTCATGACCTGACTGTGAGACTTGAGAAGGGCTGCGTGGTGTGCGTTAAGTATTTGGCATCTTCGTATGAAATTATGAAATTGCAATGTGTTGACGAGAACGTTAAAACCACATATATAAATATCATCGCTTGAGTTTCACTCCTTCCGAATTGCCCGTTAATCTGGTGGCCCGCTCACATAGCTCTGGTTGCAGTGCTGACTGACGACAGCACCGCCTGAAATCCTCCGTGTTTTCCAAGCTCTTCAGTTGGGATTCGAACTCCGCCTGTCAGGATCTGTGGCAGGGGCTCTATCCCATTAGGCTGTTGTGCCGGTAACAACTTCGGTATTATCTGCCAAAAACAACCTGTATGTAAATGAGCATGAGACGAACAAAATGTAATTGTCTGAAGAAAGGACATGCGAGGGGCTTGGTTGCATTTAACATGAACCACCACATTATACTAAAAACTTTCATCACCCATCTTTACGCAAATGTTATCCGAAATGGGCTTACAAAGCGAGGTATATTACTACAGGAATATATTGGGACCAGATTATATTGGGCTTTAGAAGTCTTATGAAGTGGCGGCCATTGTATTACTTTATTGCAAACGGGATAAAGGCAGTGCGATTTCGCCAGTTATTATTACATAGAATCAGTAAAGGGTCACAGGTGATCTAGCTATGAACAGTGTCTCAACAATACTAGTGGCACAGCGTTTTAATCTCAAAAAAGCTTTAATAGGCGTTTAAGCTTAGACTAAGTTTGAAATGGGAAGAGGTTAATCTAACGTTAATCTGATTTCATGTTTTGAATGGTTTGAAAGAAGAGAAACGCTACAATAAGCCTCAACGGAAGTATTTTAATTGACAGTCGTTACGGTGGTTGCAGGTACAGCAAAGACGAACTGATGTACTTTCCACTCAACACTGCTGTGTATGGTCCACCTCAGCCACCAGTTACTGACAATTACATAGAAAGTTCTGGATCTGAAGTTGACTCGGTGGGTGCAGTTTCGATCATATCAAATGAAGACGTTAGGATAGGCTGTGTACTTGCAGAGATTGTGTGCGAATTGCCCCAGTTGGGCTTGCATTGGAAACTCTTTAGATAAAATTTGTGGGTGAACCGGTTAGTGCAGTGTTTCCCAACCTTTTTAGTCTTGCGGCACCGTGGAGAAGAGGAATGCAATTTGCTGAACCAAGTGGCAAACCCATAGCAATTTGCTTGAAGGTTTGATGACATTTTGAACACATATATATTGAAAAACGTATTAACAATTTGGTACCCCTGAGTATTGTAAATGGCACTCTTGGGTGCCGCGGCACCCCGTTTGTTAACCACTGGATTAGTGCAACACAGAAGCAGGATTGCGTTTCCTTAGTCGGGTCTGCTAAATGCGGTTTACACGACTACGTATGCGACAGTACATGGTCACGGGCGTGAACCCTGCTGTTGGAAGCTTTTTTATTCAGTTAGGTTATTATTAAGAAAAAAGGCTTTCAAAACTTTGTTTTTTTATTGAATTTGAAAACTCACCCATCACTGAGGTTAGAGATCTGCTTCTTGCTTCATTTGCTGGTGGAGAACGTTTTTGTGTAAATTGAAAGTAAGCCCGCTGTAGAGCTTAGAACAGACGTGAATACGTCGGTAATTTTATTTTGGCGTTGAGAAAAACCAATGTGCTCCCAACCTTATAAGATTAATTTCCGATGCATTTCCTGGTCAGTTGATGTTTCCTGCAAATTGGTCGCAACTTAAGTGTCAGGTGAATAATCTTTGCTGGAGTTGTCGAAGTCGCACGCATTGAAATTCTTTACTCGATTGCACGCCTGAAATTATTTCGGTATTGACCATGCCCCCGTTGTTTATCTAGACCGCGCCTCGCCATTGGTGTACGTTAATTTTTCATTCACTCTCCGATTCTAATTCCTTGCGTGAAGCAGAACTCCCACTATTGGTTTACAGAGCCATGGCAGCTTGTAACGGACCCACAGGAGCATGTCCGCAACCAGGGGGGAGATCGGGTACTTTCCCCTCTGGAAATTAAAAAAGCATGTTTGGTTGTTAAATCCAACATCTCGTTACAATGATTTCCCCCCCCCCAAAAAAAAATATCACAGGAGTCCTGTTGTAATGCGGTAGCAGTGATGCGTGCGGCTGCCTGGTGCGTGTGACATGAACCGTGACGAGACCTTACTTTTGCGAACGCGCAGGAACCGGATTCTGTGACGTCATTGTCTTCCGCTCCCAGAAGTGTTAAATCCGCCTCTTCCGCGAAACTGAGAGACAAAACAGGTGCGCTCGTTTAGCTTTTATTCCGACGTGGCTTGCTTCTTGTGCCGACTCACCAAACATCGCTTTCCAACTTCGTTCGGACGTTTCTTTTTTAATGTATTCGCGTGGAACAGTGGTTTTTAACCAGGGGGCACGCCTCCCCAAGGAAGCGTCAATAAATTTCCAGGGGCGCAAGCAGGAGTGTAGTGGGGTGGGAAGGGTGTTCCCACACCTTTTTCACGTTTCGCTTTAAAATGGGTGGAAGCTGTTTTAAAATGGCTATTTTTTGATGCGTTCCACACCTTTTTTGTTAGCACTACATCCCTGGGCGTAAGACCTTACGCGCTCTACAACATGGAAAGTTTTTGAACGGGAAAGTCTTCCGTCCAATTTGCTTACTTAAAGTCGGGGGGGGGGGCTTGAAACAAAGGTCAATTACTTAATGGAGGCGTGGCAGAGTAAAGGTGGCGTAGAACCTCGTTGACCGCAGGTCCTTCACAACCTGCCACACTTACACTGCAGTACAAGGAGCTTGACCGCCCGCGAAAGCTCAGCGCAAAACAGCCTTTATTATTACTTCTCGTTTGTGTGTACACATTATTGCTGTGCCTGCGCCAAGCACGTGGAATGCTTTTATTTGCTCACAGCGAACGAGTGCGATTATTTCAATAGGCCTCCTATCGATCTATTGCATCACAATCGAATCAAGGTTCTAAGTTTGTTTGGACATGTTGTCGGTTGATGGCCGAACCACCCGCCTCTGTTGTTTGTTTTGGTTCAGCTGATGTAGCTGCAAAATGTCGTTAAACATGTTTGTGCTTNAACTGTTCAGCTCACAGTGCAAACGCCGCAATCNGGCACACGGTAAGCAACGGATGCAGCCATCGTGGACTATGCTGTTAAGTTCGTAAGGGCCACTATTTGACCGCTGTGGTATTAAGTAAAACGTTCCTTTCTGTTCCCACCGTCTGCCTTCTTCATCCGATCAGCCTTGTTCGATGACGATTTCAGCGAAAAAGCACAAAATTTTGTGTGTCGGTTCATTCAGCTCGACAAGCGCCTGCCATTCAGTAGAATGCCTCGAAGACGCGTTGCTCTGCGCGACAATTTAGCAGCAGCCCTTAAGACAAAACAAACGTCATGCTTCACGCGCTGTTTTCGGGAAACCGAAGAGGAGTTTCAACGTTGGTATAGAGCGAATTATTATCAAGCAATGTCTACGCTTGAAACAAGGGTTGAGGATGTTTGAATTTGACTCTTGGGTAAACCGCACGCTACAGTGTCGGTAGCCAGCGATCAGCATTTTTCAGAACCGTGAGAAGCGTAGAAAGTCGCGGATTTTGTACCGTTTCTAAATCTTCTCGATGCTTTTGACCAGTGGTTGTCAAACTTTCATGATTTGTGACCCCCTTCCAAAGACTCTCAACACTTGTGGCTCCCTGCTCATCAGTAAAAATATCTATTTTTGTTTGGTTTTGCAATATCACGGCAGAGCTATTGCAAAACCAATCTAATAAAGGCCTCAGCTTGTGGCCCCCGGAGAACCGCTCCGTGGACCCAAAGAGGGCCGAGGGCCCCCGTTGAGAAACCCTGCTCTTGACTTGATGCCCAGCTGTTTTTATAATTTGATCACATACAATATAAGTTTGCAAAATCCATAAATTGACACAGCTGTTTTATCTCTCAATTCTTAGCTGTAATTGCATATTGTAAAGTTCCTATACGAAATTGCTCAGAATTGTAAAGTAGCATGAGCGCAATTTTGTTGCAAAATGTGGGGGGACAGCTTGGTGTGAAACCAATATATTCATCCGAGCGATGCTGATGTGAAGTTTTATCAATACAGATTCCCAATCTTGTGTTTAGAGGTGTTTTGAAAGCAACGCTAATCACGCTTTGCTTTATCCTTTTA
>JGI24158J21664_10007147_pt1 | contig 14804 bp, 9 predicted proteins | sample Ectturendosymbi3_FD_21664 | JGI IMG/M metagenome (IMG submission 21664) | reverse complement strand
TATTTTGTCTGCTATGGCTGATCAGGGCAAGCGCTGACCGCATTGGCTGCATTAGGCCTGCCAATTTCTGTAGCATGATAGAACTGTTGCACGAGCTCAAATACAGCAGTTTTTAACATAGAACCATTCCGGCATGTATTGTGTCTCAGCAGGAAAAAGGTAAACTAAACGTTTGCTGGACTTCTGTAAATAACAACAAAATTGATAGTTTTCTTGCTTACTTTTTGCGCATTCTCAATTCCTATGTAGTTTAGCAAGATTGGATTTTTCAAATCGGGGTGGCCCAGCCCGTCCACTCGCACTTACTCAATGCTCGACTGCTCGCATTCGACAAGACATTAGCGCAGCGAAGTTTTTCCGTGGTAAATTGCTCTGACGAATGGATGAGTGTGTTGCACTCCCCTGTTTTAATACGCAGCCTGATATTTCTGCAGTGATGAAGTGCTGTTTTGCAGCGTTGAGTGTATTTTCTTTCGATATCCTAACTTGGAGCGTTAATAGTTATATTCAGTGCAATGACACAAAATAAAGAGAGTTGGTGTATAGAAAAATGGGAATATTAAGTCAACTAACGTCGCCAAAATGTTGGTTTGGAAACAGGACTATGACGTCAAACTGACGTGACAAACAGCGCACGCCAAATACGAATAACTACCCTATGCCACTGATGAACCCCCCCCATGAAAATTTTCTGCTTACGCCACTGACCCTACCAAGTTTATTGGAACACTCGCCCCTGCCTGTCACCAGCCGTGTGCTGGCCGTTGCAGTTTAGGAATTGTGTAGTAGTGGATGTGCGTTACTGCAAGCTATGTTTTCCGCTGCACTTGGAACATTAGTCTTTGTCTCCGCATTTGTGCCAACATGACCAAAACGGTTGCATTTATAGCAACGCTTCGATTTGGGATAAACTCACGAACTGTGAAAAAGTTCTAGTAACCTATTTTGACAAGTGTTGGCGTGACAGGTAAAACGGAGTATGACAGTTTGGGAATGGAGATTCACTTGTTGCTTCTGGTATGAGATTAAATCGTTTCATGAAATGATCCCTACATTCAAGGCCGCATTTAGGTGATGCGAGGTCCTTGTGAGGTCCAATCTTCCAGTGAAAAAGCGCCAAGCGGGAAACGTCGATAATGACCCTCTGAAAGCTCGTTAAATAAATAACTTGTTAATCCTTACTAGAGTGCCACACGATCACTACGATTTTTGCTGCCTTACTTTCGACGTAAAAGCGTTTAATGACACCGAATTGTGGAAATCGTGCTTGACTGGCAGAAATACGATTAATTTCGATAGGCGAACCAACCAAATGCGTCACGGGTAATTTGACAAAACTCACTGCCTAGGTTAAGTTTAACATTTCGTATATTTGTTCAACAGTTGCATCCAAAATATAACAATTTCCTGGAAATCAAACATCCTGGACATATGTGTGTCAGCATAAATACGTTCAAGCACAAGTGCGACGTTGCACAAGTGCGTCAGGACCACGTTGCAACTCGGCTATCACGGCAGTAAAAATCTCGCACACACGAGCAAAACACGTAAAACGCACCCAAATGGTTGAAACTGGTAGGGTCACGATTCGCGTGTTTGTTACTTGTTGACACTGCAAGGAATCGAACGCAACGAAACTGTTTCGCGAAAGGATATGTATTTTAAACTCCCCTTATGCTGTCATTATGGAAATACGTATTACAAAGAAATGAAAAGCTGCAATCATCGAATCAAGTAAGGCTGAACCAAGTACATCAAACAATTAGGTTCTTGGCCTTCTTCATACCAAATTCATCTAGGAATTCATTAAAATTTGTTTAATTGTCAAATTTAATGCACCGAATGCTTTGTGTGAACATCCTGTCCTGGAACAATGTGGCCCTTTCGATTCGTTTATAGTTATTTTGAATCTTGAAATAGATTCTTTCTTCTGAGAGCTAATAACCATCAAGCTAGGAAGTAAGGGTGTATATGCTTGGATAAACCACGAACCACTAATCCAAGGCATCAAACCCAAACGCAGTTCTGTCATTTGTTTGCTGTTTGCTAAGTTTTTTTCTTCTTGGGATAGTGTTCTGTGGTTGTCATTCGGTAGAGCGAATTTTGATTATTTTAGCTTATCAAAATCTTTTAATTTGTTTAGCATGGGAGCAGTGCAGACGTGCACAAGTACTCAATAGCAATCTGATTTCTGATTGACTTTAATAAAAATGGAAAAAAAAACACATTTAAAAACACCAAACGAGCTTGGCGTAATTAAAACTACGATATTGCTCAAACTCAGCAGCCACCAAGTTTTGTGGAGGATGCTGCTAGCCTTACGTCTCTTATCTGCAGTATAACCTTCCTTATGGGCTAAGCTTTAACAAGGTGCATATCAAACGCGAACAGCCACACCACAAGTTCTCGCTTGATTCACACGTAACAATCAACACGATTAACCAAACGCAGCCAACGTCCTTGGGTATGCCGAGAGTGTACAGACGGCATGAGGCTTGACGTGACCAACGATCATGTTGAGATTCATGAAAACTCGTTGGAAGACCTGGAGTTATTGACACGAAATCTGATTACGTGAGTAGATCTAAATTCCATTAGTAACTAAGAAATAGAATGTTAATAATATTTATCGAACTGATCATATACCGGCAAATGACTCTATGCCTACCACAGTTTGCTGGAGGTCGCCTTGCATCTTGAGGCCCCAGGCATAAGCCTACATATCCTATTGGTAAATCCAGCCCTGACTAGAGTCCAAATACTCTGGTATCACCAGGACTGTCATTTGCAAAGGCACATCGTAAATAACATCTTTCTCGCCATTAGTTGCAACAGTGAAAGCAGTATTGGGATGGAGGCTGTTCCATCACCGAGAGTAGATTAATTGAGCAAAGTTTATCTCTTGAAGACTCGCTTCACCACGAGTTGCCATTTTGCCTTATAATGAATGCGTCATAATCGCCTATGCGTTTCATAAGACAACTGCCGGAAACAATGGGGTTGTAAGACTAGGTGGTCTGTCTAACAAACACTGAAGAACCACTGGTTGAACTGCAATAGTGCGATTAATCTCACTGGAAGTATGATCTACTTTTTCATCTGAAATTGCCTTTCGTTTCATGTTGAGATTTCCCTGGAGGTTTTCTATACCCATCAGTAATCGGATGAATCTAGAGTGATCCATTGTAACAACATCTACGTCCCCTATTACCTGGTTGAAGCTCAAGGGGATAGAAACTATGGGAATAAAACACGTCTGTAGTAAGGCTGGAAACACTTCAACCAACATCAAACAAACCTCGAAACTCGCTCACCAAAAGAAACATCCGCACACCTCCGAAACAAAAAACAACTCCTCGCCAAGCATGCAACCAACTGCGAATCTCGGAATGACACGCATCAAGGCACGGCTGTCGCGAACACAACAAGAATGCAGACCACGAAAAGCAAAACGCGGGCAATCAGCAGAAGCAGGGCCGTTCATAATTACCACAACCTAATCCGCTGAAAAAAACTTTTCTTTGGTGGTCTCATTGGAAAGCACAAGCTTTTTAAATTTTTTACAAGTGAGAATTTGTTCACTTCAAAGCAAAAAAGATGGAGATAAAAGTTAAAACAAGAAATAGCCTTTATTAGAAGCTTTGCAATAAAGATCTGAGCGGCGAGAGGAAATTCAAAGTTAAGTCAATCAAACCGAACTGACAAGCGAATTGAACTTACAATGCAATTACTTCACTCTTGTTGAACTGCGTTTTCGTTCGATGAACAACTGGCTTGGAGAAGACTGCTAACCTCAACTGATTACGTTTCTCGCTTTCGGTAACCACAAGAACAGACGCGTTCTTGTATGAAGGTAATGTCTGGACGCCCGATCAACTATTCGCTTTATGATGCAATACGAAAGAAACAAGCTTCAAAAAAGAGGATCCCCCCAAATTCCCCAAAGGCCAATTTTATAGTTATTCTCAATACAACCACTTGGATACCAATGCAAACTGTTCATTGTGTGAATTAGAAATGTATTGTGCAAAGATTACACAACTGCCACGATACACATGAAGAAACAAATTACTAAACGCAGCACAATGCGCATGGTTGATTGATGAAATAGAAGCATGCAGCCAACTAATACAGTGACAAACAGGAACGAGTGTGTTGGATGACATTCACAATTTTGCCTTGCTCAGGCTGCAGGGCGGCTTAAAGTGCCTTTACGTTTATGAACCTGGACGTCCAAGTAATGGTTTTAACACTAATCTTCGTGTTAAAAAAGACAAAACCTAATTAAAGTCAGTATCGAGAGGAGGCAATTGATAAAGGTATTTGCACGACCGACAAATAAGGCGAAACAACTTTGTGGAGAAAGGTAAGGTGGCGATCACTTCATAAAATTGTGCTCTGGTTTGCATGAGATTTTTGGCTTCCACAGGTTCTACCTCTCATCTTCGTCATTTGTTTCAATATCAAAGAGTCAGTTTTGCTTTGACGAAATATTAAAATATGTAATTTTAAGTATGTTAAAATCTGCAAGCTTCTGTCAAAATGCAGTTGAGCCGCAACCAACTAAATACGTTCCAAAACACAAGGATCTTTCCAGAACTGAACAACGTTACGTTGGCAGAGCTGCAATCAAAGTTAATACAACAGACACACGTTTTGACCTGCTCATTGTGAGTTTAATCACCACACAATACCTTACTTGCATGTTGCAATAGCTGTAGATGGACTATTGCACTAGCAGCAATCACATGCAATCCATAGAGTGGCAGATGGTGGAGCGCAGATATAACGCGCTAGCATAAGAGTTGAGCACCTTTGATAACGTTCAATAATTAGAGAAAATTCATCGTGCATTCAAACGAGGTAATTGTTTATTAAGAATGAGATTTATAAGTTGTTTGTCTATTTCTCGAGCGCAGAGCATCTGGCGAGAATGAAGACCAACCACCACCGCGCGGGGCCCAATGCAGCTGCATCGGTTGCATCAACTAAAGGCAGACCCCTCAAATTTGAGGAGTGGCCCTTGTGCTGCACACCAACTAGAGAGCATATGGACCAAGACGTTTAAATGAAGTGTATGCGCTGAGTCTCTTCGTTATAACGTGTCAGATTTCTCAAAACAAAAACTCTTTCAGCTCTTTTTGACATGGAATCAGTCGTTCCTACCATAAAAGCGGTCAAACCCTTTATCAGATAAAACATCTCCAGCAATATTTGAAAGTCAATGTTGCAAATTTGCAAATGTGTATTTTTGATAGAAGAAACGTGTATTCTTAAGAGAAGAAACTTTTACTTACAATTAACACGTAACCAAAAATCAAATACAAGAAGTATTTTCAGCTTTTTGGAAGACAATTGTCATCTATGATTATGACTAAAAGTATCACAGAACAATTCTTACAACTATTTGTTCGAAGTACCTGAACTGAGGTTAAATGAGTTCAGACACAGAAAGGAGGATGCTGAAGTTCAGAATGAAAGTTTATGTTTTTAATCGTTTTGTTGAAACTTAACTTGAGATTGAAAATAAGACTGAGACTTCTTAGGAAGTGATGCTGAATCCAAAAGTTTTAAATGAAGTTTTCACTTGCATCATGTTGCGACCGCAAATCCCTAGTTGCAAGCGCGCAAAGCTTCACATTGTGGCAGCAAGCTACAAGATGGAGATCACACGCTGCGACCACTCTGTTGCAGCTTGTTCACACCAGTTGCATATGGATGGTATTCTTAGCGCACATACCGTTCGTGGTGAATCGCGCATGAGACGTCGTTCCTACCGAGAAACTTCAAGAACTAATAAAGTGGCATCGATTACTATTGTTCTCAAGATATTTACATCTTGAAGGAAACGTTTGCGTAACAATCAGATTCTCATAGCATCTGACGTAAAGTCTTCTCAACCAGATTCTGAACATCCTCTTGCTTGAAACAGCAAGGACTGATATATCCTTTCTTATAGCGTGAGAACGACGAGTCTTGTACATAAGGCAAGCGAGCGTCTTTGTCGATCACAATGTCTGAGCGTTGTGTTGGGTCACAATACCACAGTTTTATCATAATGGTTGTTGGTGCTGGCATAATACGCTTAGCTCAACCTAAAGCATTAGGTAAGAGCGCTGTGTTCAGTGTTTTATTTTACTTCGCCTTCACCATTAGGCCAAAGGAAGCTTCCGATAGTGATTACACTATCGAGGATGTTATGCTTTGGCTGGGTATGCGCTTCTCCTTGCGCTCTCAATGTAAGCGCTGCTCTGCAGGGCGCTTACAAGTGTTGCCTGCCTTGCGGTTTTCCCCCGAATTTGGGCTTGTTTTTAGTGGATTTGCGGTTTTTTTTTAAGGCTTGGGGGTTGCTTGTTTTTGGGGTTGTTTTGATTAAAATGTGCTTGTTTTTTGGGCTTGTTTTTTTGCAGATTTCTTTTTTGCGGATTGTTTTTTTTCAAATTTTATGGCACTTTTGCTGTTTCAATTCAATGCTAAACGAAGTTTGGGCGGGTTTTTGTGCAAATTTGCACATTTTTGGCTTGTTTTTCAGGATTTGCCTCGCTGCTTTTGTATTTAATTTACCTGTTGATTTTTTGTTTTTTCAATTTTCCTACTCAACGCAAATTAGGCTTGTTTTTTCGGTTAAATTACCTGCTTTGGGCGTGTTTTTCAAACTTCCTTGCCTGTTTTCATAAAATAACCTGGCATCACAGGCTGAGTTGATGCAGCTTTACAGTTAATGGTTGGTGGGGCACAAAACAAAGATTGAAGAAATTGTAGGCCTAAATCACAAATCTTAATTTTAGCCAAGGGATTTTTGCGCCCCCGCCAAAGTGGCGCCCATGGCACGATCCATGCCTGCTATACTCTAGAGACGCCACTGTTTGTTTTGATAAACACCATTACACTAAACATAGCCTACTGCTCAGCGAACCACTTTGAGCTTCAACTACAGTTGTAATTACAGCGTTTACGAAATAAACTGCAGATTGCAGAGTGCAGTTGAGCGATGATCATAACGTGTCGTTACCTCCATTCTCTGGGATTGGCAGGGTTGCAAGGTTGGATGTTTAGACGCCAACTTTCAAAATATTGATTACGCCAAATATAACGTTGAATTCGTACAAGCTATAGAATACTGAACCTAGTCGAATGGAGAATCTGTATTGTTATGCCAAGAGGGTCGTGCGTTCGACTCTCTCTTTGGTTGGCTCAGAACGATGCATAATTACGGCTGCAATACTCATATGCAATCCAACTCAAAGACAAATAACTGTTTTGGAAAGGAAATGAAGTTAACATATGCTCTATCACAGGCTCACAGCACCATAACAGTTGAAACTACAGAGACTTCAAAATATTCGCTGTTAGCAGCATTACAATGAGAAGCGCTGTTGAGCTCAGCAATAGCGTGTAAGATATCAAACCAGACAAATAACAAATATGCAACACAAACCGCTCATTAGAGCTGGGCTACACATATAAATTATGAACAACTGTGCTAAATGTTGTTAAGTATATGTACCCAGAGGTGGGCAACCACTACTTTAAAAATAACGACGCTCCCGCTATTCGTTAAATGTAATAGCAACGCTACTACTACCGCTACTGAACAAAAATAGTAGTGAGCTATCGCTACTGCTATTCGCTACCACTCCTTTTGGTGCACTTTAAAAACCTTTTTGGTGCTGTTTTACTGACGTAGGGTCTATTTTGAAAAGCACAACCTTGAAATGTTTTTTTTTAATTGTCAATTTTGTCGGAAGCCCTTTTTTTAAAACCATGTTCTGAAAACAAGTCATTCAGCAGTTATGGTATAGGAAACTATCATTTTGCAGTGTATGCGCAAATAAATGACACGTAGAGTGCAGGCATACCCATAGGGTGCATTTAGCTTTGTGAATGGATTGATGCAGGTTTTCCAATCGCCTTTATCAATGCTGGTTTCTCGCTGGAGTTGAATGAAGAACTCAAGCGAATAGTCAAGCAATAAAAAGTCAAAACTTTTTTGACAAGGTTTAATGCGCGTGTAAGTTGAATCAGGCCCACAACCAGGGTGGGAGAAGACTGGGCAATTGCAGCTGTTCCCGAAACTTTTATTCATCATTTTATGTTTGTAAAAAGAGGTGATGTTGATCTATGTTTCATGTGAAAGCCCCCTGAACAAATTCTTGACTACTTGTATTTTGAGCTAACCTCCTTGTTTCTGTATAGTTCAGTGTATTCGCAACAGCAAGCTCTGCATAGACGTAGTTTACATAGCCTGCGCACAAAAAATGTTATTTAGATATTCGACAGCGAATTGTAAAACCACCGTTTCATTCCAGCTGTTGAAAGTGCAGTCCAAGTGTTGAATGCTTTATCTTCAAAGGTGTTCAGTGCGCATCAAGCGGTCCGCACCAGTTGCTTTTGGTTTACTATAGCCTAAAGACTTTCGAGTAATCAACGATTGGGCTCTGTTTTCATTTTTTGTAATGATTCAAACTAGCACATATCTATACTCAAGTCACTAGTCTCCGGAAAGCTGAAAAACAACCGAATGAATCGAGTAAATTGTTTTTATTGGAAAACGATTCCACATTACAATTCGCATCCTCAGCGTGAAAGCTTATTAGTACCGAATCTCCTATCATAAGTCTTTGATTCTTTAAGTAAGTTCAGTTTCCCTTGAGGTGCATTCAATGCTTATGCGTACATTTTCGTAATGCATAGAGTATCTGAAACAAAGTTTGCATACAAATCGGCGCGAAATACTACTAACCACTTAGACTGAGGAAATCTTAGCCAATCGGTCAGAATACAGTTCCTTTTCTTATGCGAAGTTGCAGCTTCCAAATGTTGGTGTTACATTTCAGGCAAATTTCATACGCAAAATTGGACACCATGGTATTTGCAGTTTACCACCTGGAGGTGAATAAAATTTTAGCAAGATTGTGGTGATACAGGAAAGCAATCACTTGACGCTTGGTTTCAGGCTGTGTTAAAAGTATGAATGGAGATCCAAGAAAAATTTCTTCAACACGGAATCTGCATGTTTAACCCAGGCGATAGCCTGGAGTTATGAACGCATATTAGAGCAGTGAGATTTGTTAATTTGAAATTTATTCAAGCAAACTCACGATAACAAGTTTAATGCGAAGTGCTTCATCCGTCATTTCAAAGGGAGTAGCCTACTTTCCATTAGTTTCCTCAACACGTTTGTTTTTCAAATGGGTGCGTAGGAGTTTGAGCGGAAGCCCTGTAGCATGCTCGGAAATCTAAATTCCCAAGTGACTGAGAATGGTGACTTAGCAACATCCACTGATCATGCGTGTTGATGATATTCGTGCATCATACTAGTGCATGAACCCGTGTGTATATATGTGCGACGTGGTCGTGCGCGCTTGAGCGTAACTGTTACGTAATTCCATCCTACTGGTGTTTGAGACTTGCTCGTGTCGTTATCTGTTCTGCCTTATTTACTAATACAAGCCATCGCTAAAATCAACAATGCGAACTGATTTTTTCAGCAGTTATCACTGATGTTGAAAACTAAGAAATTATTCTGTAACAAGGAAAACAGAGGTAGTGCGTGGAAAGCGAGTCTTACAGCAGGAAAGGTGTTCTTTCGGCTTCTCGTATTGTGAAGGTATGAATTTCTTCGAACATAGTTTCACACAGAAGACAAGTTTTTTCAGTTAGTGGGGAAAATTACTGGTTTTTGATCCGAATACTTGGAATGTGTTAAATTGCGTCCGATGTGTGGTATACTTTTCACAGCCGAAACCCGCGCAGATGCTTCGAAATGTTTCACGTTAAGAAAGAGGGGACCACGGGGAAGCGGCCCAGAGGTCGTCCAAAGACTGTGGAGTAACTTCATCTCCGATCTTGCTTGGTTCCGTTTGGTGTGGAGCCAGCAGAAGTTATCTGAAATTATACTGTTGGCCGTGAGGTATTCAGAGTCCTCGTAGGGCTGGAACCCCGGCGACCCTCCCGAGAGGAAAAACGGACATGAAAATGGATGAATGCTTGAAGCCAATCATTTGTTGGAAGGTGATTATTGCGCCCGAAAAACATTTATCAGTGTGCGTGCCTACTTGGAGCTCAGAGCTTCACCAAATTGTAGACATTGCTAAAAAAAGAACTACAGAGAACATATGATTTAATCGCATGTTTGGCGTCACTGAAACGTGCAACAGAAGATCCAGTCTTATCTTGAATTAGCTATAGCGACTTTCTCAAAGTGTTGTGCAGCTAAAACTACTGTTTGCCGATTTGAAAAATTTTACTTCACAAGAAATAGGCTACCACTTGCAAAATACATTTGCAAAAAAATATTTTGTTTTCAACCGTCTGTTTTCGCGTCTGTGGAGGCCAAAACGTCAGAAAACTGCGGGATCATTTTCTCTGTTTCGCTTTTAAGACTCCATCACTCCCGTTCCACAAACCGTAGCTACATGAAAATCGCAAAAGCGGTTCATGCATCTTACGTATTCTTGACAGGTTTAAAGTGAAAACGCCAAAAGGAATCTTTTAATATATTTGTTCACTTTTTCTGGTTACAATTTTGCAAAACAAAATACAGAAAACTTACTTGTTTATCCCAATAGTTGCAAGCGCAAAGTTTAACATATCAATATTTTAAGAAGGTATATCAAAATCGCCATTCAAACTAATCTTGGCTGTCTGTCTATGGCTACGCCCTACGTTTCGTGAGGTATCACCAAAAAGGTGATTCTGAGCCAATGCAGTTCATTTTTCGGTGTAAAAAGCCACATGCACGCTTTCGCTTGCAGATCAAGATCAACATGCTACAAAGTAACAAACGTACATGGTTTTGTGCAAAAATTCGGAGTCAAAGGATGAGATTTAAATGTGCAGTATGCTATCCAAAAGTTTATCACCAAAATCCAGCAAACTTTGCGAAACGAATTGTATCAATGAAATCATTAACCGATTGAGGATTGACTGCATAGGAGCAGACACGATTTTGGGGGTGCGAAGGATTTTTTCTCAATTTTCCCAAAACCCGAAAAGTTTTTGTGTACCTTTGCCCACAAATTTTCTCCCACAAAGAGCATGAAGACTGTTTTCTTTTTTCCCCAAAAAAGGTCTTAATTGTGTATTTCTGCAAACGTTGGACGGCATTTTTTGAAGTCAAGCAGCGTTGGGCACCATGTTTGCCAGGATTTTCAAGGATTTTGCCAAAATTTTCAACAAATCAAAACTTTTGGGGGTTCGCTTGCACCTTCTGAACCCCCACCTCCTACACCACTGATTAACTTGCCACTATTTTGTGCTTGTCCTTGTATTTGTAACAACTGCACTAATTATAAAGAAAAGTAAAATATTATTACAAATTGCAACACGTTTGTTTTACCGTGACACTTCACAACTTTGATGATCATCTACTCTTTTCAAATTTGAAGATTTGCGGTTTCGTACGAATCCTTGTATTTCTGCAGTGTCTCAATTGCAAATGCAATGAATATTCATCCATACAGTGCAACACTGAAACATGATGTCGACCGCTCTACTTTACCACCTATTATGGTACGTTTTGTAAAATGTACACTTCAAAAGTAAAACAGTTTTTCAAATAAAGCATGTTGACAAAATCAATGTTTAACCCCGTTAAACACGTTACTTCATGCACTTTGTTTAGGACATGTTAAGTTTGCAATTGTTAGCCCAACACCGTAGCAGGTTGAGGACTCGGAGTCGCAAAGAGTCGAATGTTTTTGGCTGGAGTCGAAGTCTGATTTCTAAGAACATTCGGAGTCGGACTCGGATTTTTATCCGACTCCGGAAGTCGAATTGAGTCATTTTTACATCACATTCTAAATTGGGAATTCCTGTTGAAATGGTACAATTTCTTTTGAAACTTTTATTGACACAGAGAATTGTTGCTGTGTACCACGATTTCCATTGACTGCTTGTTGCTAAAAATTGTTAAAAGCCAAACTTCATTCACGTTATTTCAGGAGTTGGTGTCAGAAATTTTGGAAAGATCGGAGTCGGAAATTTTGGAAAGATTGGAGTAGGAACTGGGCATTTTACCTCCAACTCCGCAACCCTGGTGGCAACATCAAAGTGCTCATCAGGTTTGTTTTTTTTAACTTGTGATTTTAAAAAATACCTTGAAAATACCTGCAAATACCGTTTAAAAAACAAGTAATGCACTGTTCAACAAGTTATGTTGAGTGTCCACAGCATAATTTTCCACATGATAAAAACATTTGGGAAGCAGTTGGACAAGCACTCTTCATACCTTAATGCTTGTGCAACACCCTTCCTGATATAAGCTGGAGCAGCACTATTATGAGACTGATCATGTATGTTGCAGCGAAAGAAAAACGTTACGGAAAAAGATAATGAACTAATAACTTTCTCCAATGAGTTTTATAATACAGCTGTGAAGACAAAGTTTAGTAATTTAACTCAGTCGCAGGTATGTTATCTACTGGTAGTGAAGCATATTGAGTTTGAGACCCTGTTCTAGTGTGTTGTTTAAAAGTATGTGGTAATTTGCAATAGAGTGATACTTTAAACAAAACCTTTATTGAATATAGAGCTTAGCTCGCGAAACGTGATGCAGTATCTCTTTGTTTTTGCATATAATGTATAATATCAAATTAATAAGAAAGTTCTATAAGTTGTGAAGCCAGTAAGTTGACAGATTTATCAACTGTCCTGTTCTTTGTCATAGACAACATTCAGAGACAGCAAATGAAGTGAATTTATATAATTACAAATATAAAAAGTGTAGCGCAGTATTTATCAAAGAGATGATGTACCGTATTTATGCGATTTCAAACCGCGGCGTATAATGTTTTTTTTTCACAATTAAATTCAACGGTGTAAATTCAACGACGGATTACGTTCACGTTTTTTTTCTTTATCTTATTGAAAGCTCTCGATGACGCTCAGCCTTTATTTGGCTACGTTTTGCAGACCAAACTATCTTTTTGCATTCTATTTCTATTCAGCATCACGTGCACATCCATCACAGGAGGGATTATGATGAACGGAAGGCAGTCGTGGTGATGTAATAATCATTACCAGGGTTGACAAAACGCAAAACGTGCTAGTAGGCAAATATATGTCAGAGGCTTACGTAGCCTGTGTTAAGTGCGGCGTAGCCTGTGTTAATTTTTTGACACCATTTCGTCTGGCTTACAATCGAGGGTGGCCACAATGGAATAAGCACGGTATTGCGTAAAAAGTCCTTCAAAATAATGATGTGACAACTCAGGAGTTCTAAATGCTGATATCCACGAAAGCACTTTGCAAAGCGTGTTGAAATTAACATAATTATTAATATCTCCAGTGCTGCACACTACGTTGCAAGGAAAAACACCATTATTGCAAAAGAAGCAATTTTGCAAATTCACCAACTTAACAATTTCTGACCAGTGGCTGTTTATCACATCCAACACTTTGAATATTAGCCTCAGATGATTCCTAATAAAATTGGCATTCGTCTACAGTAGCTGCATAAAAATACAACCTGGCGTTACAAAAAGTGTCATTAGCCTGGTGTAATAAGTGGCACATTTGAGACTTATGTTGATAAATTTTCTACAAAATTGTTAAAACTCCAAAGGCGTAACGAGGGGGCAAGGGGGCGCAATTCCCCGGGAGTCGAATGACTGCGGGGGCGCCGAAAATCACAACAATGTCACAAGTACTTTCTTCAAAACAGTGCACTTGCTTTCGGAAGGCCTCAGATTTGAACAAGGGAGCGCCAAACATTTTTCTTGCCCCGGACGCCATCTAACCTCGTTACACCCCTGCTCCCTACAGAGAAATTGATGCCTTTACTTGTAAACTTTGGCAGCGGCACAAATCTAACCAATACCGAATTTTTCTTCATTCACACATGCACAAAGTAAAAAATGTTATGGCATGGGAACCTTTACAATTAGCAAGAAAAACAAAGTTTTCATCAATTATTTTACAATGGCAAAAATAAAAAGTTCAAAAAAAGTACTGCAGATAGCAACATTTGTTTTTTGAATGTTGTTAGGCATGGTCCATGCCTCAGGTGGAACTAACAGGAACAGGTTTCATCTGCAGCATGCAAAATACCTGTACTTAATGTCCAACAACATACACTTTGCTTCCAGAAAGACTTGATCAAGTTCATGTTGAATAGCAAATTCACACGATGTAAAGTCCAGCTGAAAATAAATTATTATTTCAACCAATTGTTGACAAACCTAAAATAACATTTACGTTTGCTTTCAATTAAATTACTTCCTTGTCATGCGTGAAATTTGCTATGAATTCTAAAGCAATAAAACTACCTGCTCAATGCAGGGTTTGAAATCTAGATGTGTGCCTATCATTAAGATTTGAAGCTCAAAGATGAAAAATAACAACAGCTTATCTAAAAATTCGTGAGGCTGAAATTTGTAGCACGCAACAAGTTTTATGACACGTGCCAGAAGTTACAGTAACATTCAAATTATTTTCAAAAAAATAGCAATTATGTTATGTCATATATTTTGTCCACGCTAGTTTTTGACCGCACCCTGTTTGCAAATATTTGTAGCAAAAGGAAAGTGAAATAGCAGTGCAATATAATCTGTGAAATAGGTTGCCAAAAAATATTCCGAAAAAAACAAACAATTCTACTCAAAGTACAGGGTGTTTCACTATTGTTGAAACAAAGCGGCAGCTTCTAAAACCTTTATCGATGACCTTATTCATTTTTCTCTTTCCAGATTATCATAGGGGAATAGTTAACCTTTCTATATATTAAACAAAAAATAGTCTAATGATGCCTTGGTCGATGGAGCAGAAGATCTTTTGTGTAAAGACATATTACGAAACGAAGT
>JGI24158J21664_10007145_pt1 | contig 14806 bp, 6 predicted proteins | sample Ectturendosymbi3_FD_21664 | JGI IMG/M metagenome (IMG submission 21664) | reverse complement strand
GTTGGTTTGGAAACATGGAAATGACGTCAAATTGTGACGTCACAAACAGCGCACACCAAAAACAAATAACCACCATATGACCTTGAACCAAACCCCCCCCCTGAAAATTTTCTGCGTACGCCACTGTCTTCAGTTGTTTTTGGGTACCAAAAAATTCCAATCTACAGGTTTTCCTTTCAGAAGAAAAGATTTCGCAGGTTTTCGGGTAGGTGATGTATTTTGTTGCACACATTAAAGGTTGAAAGTAGAGGGAACACTGAAACAAAACCAAATAAATTTGGAAAATTTGAAGATTTTGAATTATATGATAACCGGTTAAGTGGCACAGTTGGTTGAGACAAACACCAAAGGTGATAGGCTGGTTGCGTTTGCCGGGTGATACCAAACACTCACATTTGCCGGTTGATACCGAAGACGTTCATCCTCGTGCTCAGCGTTGACGTGTGGTTGTAAGGGAACAGTTCACGCGCGGGGCTGCCATTGACTCGCAACTAAGGTCCTTGCGCGAGGCTAATGATGTCAAATCTTGGACCATGTTGCTAGAGAAACCGGTGCGAAAGGACGAAACCCGTGCGTAAGTTCTTCCCACAGTATTCTGATAACTTCCCCAAACACAATAGATTTGAATGTCGAATATGTTCGTCTGTTGCTTTTACGAGGTTTTTGGAACACAATCAATATTGCTCAATGGTACTATACCGCAGACATGGGGCGATAACAGCACAAATGGAATCCATTACGATTACATTGTGAGTAATCACGATTACAATCGCAATTAAACCAGAACGGTCGCCAGAAAGTTTTCAATAGGGGGACTTTGCGTTTCTGCGGGGGGCTTGACATTCTAAAAATTATACTTAAAAATGGGTAAGAGCCAACAAGACTACTTCACTCCCTCTACTTAGATTGCAGAATGAAGCTGTGAGAACCCTTGAATATGACAAGACTAAAACAACTGTACTCTATTCTAAGCACAAAATCCTAAATATACCAGACTTATTCAAATTGTCAATTGCCAAATTCATGCACTCTGTCGATAATGGTGAAATACCTAATCACTTTGATAATTACTTCTCTGAGATTGCATTAGTCCACAAATATCAAACAACGCTTGCTTCTTTGCAGAAATATTTAACCAGAATGAAAACATCTCTGGGTCAGGTTTCTTAGTAGATTGGTCACAAAATTTGGTCTGGTATTACTGAAAATTAGAAATCTCTCTTGCCGTATTCATATGTAAAACAATATAAAAATGTCCCGATATCTTGCTAAAATTCCTGTTGATTTTCGTTTCTTGTGCTTGTCACTTTTTTGCAATAGTGTTTTGATGCCCCCTTTTTCCCTTATATCTTCTACCTCTAAAGTTGCTCACCCCAGCTTTACATACATATGCTTTCCCCTACTGTTTTTGTGTTGATGTTTTTTGCTTGTTTTACCTGATCTTGATTCAATGCATTTTGCTACTTTTTTAGTACTTGTGACGCGTCTTCAAAAATCTATTTGTGCTAGCAACAGGGCTGCCTGAGAGCTTGACCCATATGGTCTTTCGCCAACTCTTTGCGATTCAAACATGTCAGAACACAAACCTTAATCTCGCTGATGTTTTGTATTTTCATCAACGTAAAAGTAATTCCTGCTCATTGATGCTGTTGTTTTTTCTCTTGCTGCATTCGTGTTATTCCGTGATTTGAGTCACAGAAATGCATGAATAAAACATTACCAGTGTTTAAGTAAATTATCTGCTGAACTGACTCAACAACAAACTATTTTTTGACATTTTTAATTGTAAGTTGTTAAGATTTCAGTTTAAAATTTTCATTTGCCGTAGCAAGTTCTTTTCAACATTTAAAGATTTCTGGCTTCGAATCCGTAGAATTCAACTTTCGCATTCTCAGTCTGGATGAACCATCAATCGAAGAGAATATTATTAAGGTACTTCACTGCACTGAAGCAACATGATTGCCGTCGATATATCGTACGCTTTAGCGTTTACTGAATATTGGTGCTGTTTCTGTTACTTACATATTGTTATATTTTCATTTCTACGACTCGGCCAAAAGTCTGCAAAATTACCGACAAACCATTGTAAATATTTTTGTTGCCTCGAGAAGTGTTTTGTTTTCCTGAATATTTCGTTGTTTTTTTTTACATTTATTTTTACGAATTTTTTGTAAATGCAGTGGCCAACCTAGAATTAATTATTCCTGTTTACATACAAATGTACCAGGCAAGGATGTTCAGCTGATTTCCATAAAAAACAAACATAAATATCTGGAGTGTGTTTGAAAATGAGTGCAACTGGCTGACGTCTGTCATGGTGTGCAGCCAATGCTGGGTGGCATCCATACGTTCCTATTCAAATAATTCAAACAATGGACGTCATGGCTCAGAGCATTGGAAATGAAAGATAAAGTATGTGAAAAAGTTAGGCTACATGTTTAAAACTTTTGTGCTTAATCAACAGTTTCACTTTGTGTTACAGAAATACCTTTGTAGCTGTGAAAAGGCAGCAGAAACTGAAGACGAGGATCTCAGCAAGGTTAGGTTTGGTCTTATTGCTGCATAACAACTGAACATGTGCTTGCCCATAAAATCGGTTTCTCCCAACTATGTAATCACGTGATAAATACCCTTAGCAGGTGGAACATCATGGCACGATAAGTTCATCAAATGCTGTTTTCCAAAAATTTATTTATATCCATCTTCTTCTTTGCAATAAAGTTTTAAAGCTACGTTTTCATCATGATTTAGATCAACTACAGTGTGACAGAGAGTATGCAACAGTGAACATTATGATTTTTCTTTTTGTGAAATCCATACATGTTGCAAACCAAAGGAGTGAAGAAAACATTCTTGTAATTGCTGCAAACCGTTTGTAATGAATGTTTTCATTTTCAGTGTTTAGGCTCACAAACCATCCGAAGTGAAATGAGCGAGATTGAAATCACGGTTGAAACAGGAGAAGAGGTAAAATTGGAAAAGTTTTGTATTTGTTGTTATCACGGTGATTCAGAGTATCTTTAAAGCATGGATTTCAAACAGTGATGCTGAAAACTGTTTTTGGTGGAAATCAAGAAACTTTTAGATGTAATTTCGTGTTCTGTACTGATGATTATGAAATCGAAGAAACATAGAAGTTGCCAGAGGTGCCAAGGGGCAAAACTTTTTGCATACCTTGTCGTTTTGTGCTTGAGAGGCGGTGCCCCAAACAAAATACTGTTGCTCACTAAACATTGTATTGTATGGTGTAACGTCTTCACTCCCACACGCAAGGCGCTAGACTTTAAACATGCACCGCAGTAGCAGGAATACACAAATACATGAAAGAAGACGAGGATATATATGCGGCGGTAGTAGAATACGCTTAATGGCTCTAATACATTGACTTAGATGAAACACAAGCTTATAAGACAAACGCATGAATGACGTTTTCATGATTATTATGTGGTACTGCGATGACTTCCAATACATCGATTCATATAATGCAAGAGGGAGTGGGAGGCTGCGAAGGACCAAGGGTCATCTAGGCTGCAGACCTCCCAAGGATGAAGCTGCTTACAGCGTAAAGGGAACAGTGTATAATAGTTAGTAAAAGTATTTTGCTCTGGGTATAAAATGTAATATGTGCAATGCGGTTATATGGTTTATTGAAGTATAATGCTTTGCAGGCAAGGTCAAGCAACCAGAAAAAATGGTTTAAAGTTGTCACATTAAACATTTAGGCTACTGTTTTCACATATTTAAAAATACTAGTGAATGCTAGAGAGGAAATGCATCAAAGGTTATAGACTGGTGCAGCACTGCAATGGTGTCACGAGATTTAAGCAGGTTGAGAACTAGTCATGTAATCGTGCATTGCGGAAAAGAACTACCTGTCACTGTATGCATGGGAGCGGCAATTCGCTTGCCTTATATCTGTAGACCAAAGGCATTCCACCACCTCGCACACCGGCTTGACGCGACCAATCCTTTTGAACGCAACAAAACCAAACGATGCAATATACAACGGAGACCCTTCATGATTTGACAGGCTTGTCCATGGGAATGTCATTCTTATGGGAATCCCATGGGAAACGTTCCATGGGATGGGACAGCACACATTTGTATATCCCATGAGACTCAGAAATAGAATGAGAGTGTCAAAATGTTACTGAATTGTCGACTATACTTCTGAATTTTAAAGTCAATAAATTTTGTCGTTTTGCATGTCTCTTTGTACATGTAGTCCTATTTAGTAGATACTAAACCTAAACTTTTAAAAATCTAATAATTTTAATTGAATTGTATTCCATATTAATATTATAATAATGTGATGGGAATCCCATGGGATGGGACGGGCATAAATTGCTATGGGATGGGACGGGACAGAACAAGACCTTTTCGTCATCATCGTTGTCTTCTTTATTTTGTTCTGCTCCATAAATAAGAATATTTTCTCTTCTTATATATTGTTCTTGTCTGTCAAGTTGAAAAACAATCGGATTTGTTTTCTGATTCATCTCATTGCGTAGCTGCACTTTTTCTTCAAGCGCATTCAACTTATTTTCACTAAAGTCAAAAGATTAGCATCCACCAAAATTCTGGACTGGCGACGTTACTGCTACACAAACGTGCAGAACCAGGAGATCCTGCCGAATAAAGTGGGAGTTCCTGGCGGACAAAGGTGTAAAAAAGACCTTTTCGGACAGAGTATCGTCCTTGTTCCGAGAACTCCCGGAATCCACAGCGGTCGCGTAGGTGGAGTGGCAGCTGTTTACGACAAATGATGTCATGCTGTTTGATCCATCAAAGACCAAATGGTGTCTTACTCAGAAATGAGAATGATATCCTTGGTAGATGGAAAGAGTATTTCAAAGATCTTTTAAACCCAGTCACTATTACACCACAGAACAAGCATGAAGTACATTTGAGGGAGGAAAAAACCATCACTGCAACCAATAGCGGATCCAGGGTGGGCAGTTTGTGGCAACTGCTTCCCCAAACGTCTGTGGCGTCTATTTCATATTAATGCGCCTCTTTATGGCGCCTATCGAAGAAGAAACAGATACAAAAAATACTCTAAACTGAGCAATGCTTTACACTTCGTTAAACTTCACGGTTTATGTGCCGGTCTTTCATCCTGCTTCTATATCGAATAGTATCAACAATGCTATTCTTTTGTAACAATAATACTGTTCCAGTGTTCCGTTATTTCTCTCCCGCGTCAGAAATGCCCAGCCTTACTCAGGTTATGTAATCATCACAAACGCTGTCGCTTGGCTTTCGTTAGCACAGTTCTCGACTTGCGGCTGAGCTGTGAAAACTGGGTCTGTTTTTGTTACAAGTTCATCTTTAATGCCTGATGGAAGCACTGGAAGGAACGGCAGTAGTGAAAATAAGAATGCAATACTGAAAACTTACAACTGACGCCAGATTTATAGCGCAGCGTAGCAAAGGGGATAGCGCAGTGTAGCTTTGAATCACTACGTGGTGCGATGCGCCTTAACAAACCATGGTACTCAGCTCTAACGCAGAAACTTTGGCGAATTTTTTCAGCTACCTACAGCTTGGTGGAATGAATAATTGCCTTTACGCCAGGCCTGCACAACTCAGAAAGCTCGAAGGCCCAAATTGACCAATTTAAATTTTCGGCGGGCCGCAAAAGTCTATTTCGTTGTAGTTTGGAAGAAATTCTGAAACGACAAGTAATTATCCGAAGTTGTACGCCACAAAACGGTGAAAGTAAATCGATCACAGTTTATTTTACAGGGAAACTAGTTGCGCGTTTGACGCACAAAAACGCGAAACTCCTTCCCCTGTGAAATAAACTGCGTTCGATTCACTTTCACCATTTGTGTGCCTTCTTCTTGGTCGTTTGCGCCAGTTGTTACTATCCATTGCTTGGCCGGCTGGCCGCACTAGATCTCGGGGCAGGCGTTGAGCAGCCATTCAATTGACTCATCATCCAGAACAACAGGCCGTGCAGACCATGGGGAGGTCGATGGATTTGACATAGGAGGACAACATGGTCGACGGTTTGTTCTTCTGCGCCACACTCACAGGCGCAGAGGAGGCCATACTCCATTTGTGCAAGCAGGAGTGGAAACGTCCGACACCAGTGCGGAGGCGGTTAAGCCGGATGCAGGCTGTTCTTGGGAGGGACATTCCAGGAGGGTGTGTGCCGGTGTCGGGGCTGAACATACGGAGTCTCGACCTGTCCGCCCACTCCTCATTCCATTGGTGATCCGCCCAGTGCGCCGCACTATTTTTGTTGTTGTCAGATGAACTGATGAGTTATTGTGCGGCGGGCAGGGTTGCCAGATGAAAATTTCAATGAAAAGCCAAGCAGTGCTAAAAAGAGGCAAGAAAAAAAGCGAAATTGCATTTGTGGTATTATCATTCCTTTGTCACAAAAAAACATTTAAATTACAAGAATATCAAAAAATTTTTTCTTCGAAAAGATTATGTTTTGCTCGGCATTGTACTAGAGCTCATTACTGATGCTTGTCTGAATTTTCATGGTTTGTGAGATTGCACACTATGGGTAAAACAGTGCGTCCGTTTGCATACTGATCCCCCGGAAACTTTCTGCACGGAAGTCTCTCCCGTTCACTTCTGTACTGACGAACAGAATCATAAGAACCCTTCCACTTCCTCCACGCCTTTGTCGCATTTCTATGGCGGAGACACAGTCCTGTCTGCAAGCGATGAGCTTGCTTAGTGTTTACAGCACAATACACACTACGCAGTGAGTGCACGCATTTCCAGTGATTACGCAAAATATTACTAATATCAGAACGTGGACGTTGGTCTAATATACCATTTATGACAAAAATTTTGCAAATGTCTTGCCGCAAAAAATTGAATAGTAGTCACAGGTACCTATTTCAGTGAGAAAAGGCCAAAAAAGAGCCAAAAAGCCAAAAAATTTTTGAAGGCCAACCAACTTGAGATTAAGCTAAAAAAGGTTAAAAAGCCAGCTAAAATTTTTTAAGCTAACCAACTTGAAACGAGGCCAAATATCTGAAATTTGGCCTAAAAAAGACGAATCTGGCGACCCTGGCAGCGGGTACAAATGGATGTGTCAATTTTCGACGCCGTGCATTCGCACTCGGTAGACAGGTGGGCTGTGGAGCAGATGTCCAGGAGCCATGGCACGGCGTGGTAGAGAATGTGGGGCTCCTTTGCGACGAATCCCAGCAGGTTGGGTGCCCGTGAGGATAGGAAGGTTGTCGACTAGTATAGGACCTAGGCATCCAGCCACAATATGCAAGGTGTCGTTGATGGCGGGGTCAATGAGCTGGGGTGCGAGCNCTGCCCCATCAGACAGGAGCGCAATACTCTGTTATTGAATGGACNAGGGCTAAGGTGGCTGTTCGCAACGTTTTTGCCCTAGCACCCCAGCCCGAGCTGGCAAGCCACCTCAAGAGTGCGACGCGTGATGTCAACTTTTTGCGAAGTGACTTGAGATCATAGGTGTAGGACAACGGTGCACAACCTGCGGCCGTACTGCAGTATGCAGCCTTCGATAATGAAATTTGCCGCCGTCTACATGCAATATGAAATATAAGATTTGGCGGCCGTGCTGGCGTATGTTGAAGCAAAACAAACGCAAGGCAAGAAAATCAGTCGACACGATACGCAACAATCTGGATGGTAATGCCACAAACAGTTTTAGAATGAATACGCAATGTGACATATACCGGATAAAACCTATTCTTTAATTACACGTATCACATAAATATAACTCGAACTGATTGGCGGCCGTACTTCATACAAATACAAGTAATGCAGCCGGCAATAGCAAAAGGTTGTACACCCCTGGTGTAGGAGAAAGCAAATTTTTGAGGGTGCAAAGGGTTTTTGCCCAAATTATCCCAAAAAGTTGTCGTGGAACTTTTGCCGACCGTTTTCTGGAGTGACCTCTTAAAAAATGGTCTTCACTTGTTCCTGCAAACGTTGGACGCCATATTTTGAAGTCAAACAACGTTGGGAGCCATTTTTGCCCATATTTTCAAGGATTTTTAAGGACATTTGGGATTTTGTTCGGATTTTCAGGGATTTTTCCCGGATTTTCAACAAATGAAGACTTTCGGAGGTGCGCTTGCACTCTCTGCACTCCCACCTCCTACACCACTGCTTGAGATGTCAACGATATGTGAGCAACCTGTCCAACATTACTCCAAGGTATTTGGGCTCGGAGCAATAGGGCAGGTTTCTTTGTTGTGGTTGACATTTAGCTCACGTTTAGCGTCCGTGTTGTTCAGATGGAAGACTGCCGACACCATCTTTGTAGTGCTGAGCTTTAGCTTCCCGGTCTGGAGGTATTCACTTACGATTTCCATGTCTTTGCTAACCACACCTTCCACTGCCTGGCAGTCCCCGTGAGCATGCATGATTGCTAGATTATCAGCGTACGCATACTTTCGGGAGACGGTGTTTGGCAAGTTAGAGATGTAGATATTGAAGAAAAGGGGTGCCAGGACGGATCCCTGCGGGACGCCGTTCTTGAGGCATCGTTTCTACACTACGGAAAACTAGACACGTACTGCAAGTTCTTATCATCGCAGAAGTACGAAAGCAGAGAGATTCCTCAGAAACTTGCTGCGAGGCTAGAGATGGTTATGTTGTTAATTATCCGAAGTCGGAATTGTGCAACAATTTCTGCAATTGAGTAAGCTCTCCCGGGCCGCATGTGGCCCGTGTGTTGTGCAGGCCTGCTTTACGCGGTCATGACAAGTTATGCTCACAGGTTCAATATTTGCAGTTCAAAATGTGGGGGACGACGGCGCCTTTTGCCGCCATCTGGCCACACACCTGGCAGCAGTGACCGATGGCTATATGGTTTTGATCCTTTTGTTGCAATTGCAAACCTGTTAGACAACACACACTGGCGACGAACAGACAAATGTGGCATGGTTAGAAAAACCTGCAACCGAGAGGAAATTGCGCGGCTTAGACTTGGGTCATTCCGCTTACATCACATAAATTTGAGCAGAAATGCAATCTGGTGAAAACTAACTTTTTTACTTACTGTAGTGTTGGCAGAGATACATGGTTTCAAATTGGTTATAGACTGATTCTCACCTGTGTTTGCTGGCCTGGATAGAAGCAGATCCATCGCCAGAGCATTAGCATTGGGGTGGATTTAAGCTTGTTTTGCGGAGTCGGACGTTGTTGGATGGAGTCACAGTCGGATTTTTTTGTCCGACGCCGACTCCGAATATCCAATTGGAGCATTTTTTAAATCACACTTCTAAATTGGGAATTCCTGTTGAAATGGAACAATCTTTTTCGAAGCTTTTGTTGAAACAGAGATTTCTTGCGGTGCACCACGACTTCCATTTATTTTAACAGTCAAATTTCATTCCCTTTATGTTAAGGAGTCGGGTATTTTGGAAAGGTCAGAGTTGGAGGTAAAATGTCCGATTCCTAGTTACCAAAATATATCTCCGACTCCGCAACCCTGATTTGCGGGGCTTCGTAGAAGTATAAAATGATTTGGAAAATGACTGCTGGGGAAACAAAAGCTTGAGTTTGGAGGTAGTGATCGTGAATGCGGGGAGCTCAGCCCACCTGCTCACAATTCTGTTGAAGATTGTCACAACTTTTTTCCTTAACCGGGACTTTTGTCACAACCTAGTGGGATTGATGTTTTTTTCTGCACATTATCAATCCAATGTCGAAATATGTAAAGAGGTATTAAAACACTAGATTGAAATTCTGCCTATATTAGTGGCGGTAATGTATTCTAGGGCAAAATGCTTTTAGGTCCAGTGTGAATCTATCATGCGATTATGAGATCGCTTTTCACCATAACCAGCAGAGCTACCTAAAATGGGGTTGTGTGAATTGTCACTTCAGCAATAAATATGTTTTCCATGTACATGTAACTGCACAAGCTGCGTCTACATAAACGTGCTCGTCATTTAGCTTTTTATAAACTCGTATCGTGGGACTTGAGTTGTTACATCCAAGTGTAAGAAGAACCATACTACTTCTCAGGTCGTGAATACGTTTCAGGCATTCTTTTTCTGATCTAGGGATATAATAGCCAAAACGGTGTCAAACACAAGCGCGCAGCATGCTTTATGGTATATCTTTTAAATACTTGTTGTAGATACAAGAGATTGTTTGGGACACTAGCTGTGTTCTCAGTCATGTGTAGCTGGTGATAAATGAGGTCCATCATTTGGGACCCACTTCAAAGGTTTTCTGAAATAATGATAGAAAGCGCTTGCTGTGGTTATTCCTTCAAAGATCGCACAGTTCGAACAAAAAATAACCACTTTCGTGGCCTAAGAAAGGTAAACAATTTGTGTGAAATCCAACGATTGTCATTGACAACCTTTGGTATTGAAACAAATGAAGACCATTTTACGCCCTCCTATTTGACGGCCCCCACAAACGCTTAGTCTGGATCCGCACTCACTGCAGACGAAGTCTTCCTTGCTGCCAAAACACTGAAAGCTGGAAAAGATGCAGGCTGTGATGAAATCCAAAGTGAAATGCTCAAAGCCTTGAATCGAGGAGTTCTTTGGCTGACTCCCGTGTGTCAAGTGGCCTTGTGTTCTGGGAAAGCACCAAAAGATTGGCAAACTGGGGTGATCATGCCTATACACAAGAATGGAAACAGGAAAGAAACCATTTTAGGAATACACCAAAGACGTCTTTATGTATGTTATGTTTAGTCTACCTCGAGAAAGTATGCGACCGGGTTCGTCGTGAAAAGCTTTGGGGAGTGTCGCTGTGAAAACGGTGTTGACGGCCGCCTGTTACTGGCCGTCAAGTCACTGTATTCTTGCTCAAAAGTTTGTGTTCGTATCGGAGGAGTTGAATCACAACCGTTCACCGTTAGTGTTGGACTACTAGTGTGTGTGCTGTCACCACTCCTCTTCATAGTCTACATGAATTGGATAGACAGTCACAGCCGAGTCGATGATGGTATCACAGATGGGAGCTGCAGGATCAACCGTTTAATTTATGTTTTGTGGACGATTTGGTTAATCTTCCCAACAGGGTCTTCAGTTTCCGCTCGATCGGTTTTCTGCTGCGTGCCACCAAGATGGAATGAAAATCAGCATGAAATAGACAGAGGTATGTCTCTGTAGAAGCTCAAGGCAGTGCATGCTGCAAGTGAGCGGCAATACACTGCAGCAGGTAGAGAAGTTCAAGTATCAAAGGGTGGTATTCACGAGTGAGGGAAAGCAGTACAAGATTAATACACCGATCGGTAAAGCAAACGCAGTTGTGCGTGAGCTTTATCGCTATTTGAGAACAAAACTTGAATTTCAAACGCCACAAAGCTGTCGGTTATTAGATCGGTTTTTATTGCAATCCTTATCCATGACCATGAATCTTGGGTAATCACTGAAAGAATATTACCCCAAGTACAGCTGCATAATGGTAATTTTGCAAAGAGTCCACGATGTGACACATTGCGGCAAATAGCACAGCTGTGAAATTTGCAGAGCCTTGAATGTCGAACCACTTCTCCGAATCAAGAGATCCCTACGTTGGTTCAACCATGTGTCCATAATGCCCTACGAAGGATTGGCAAGGTCCTGCTGGCTACGCCCACGGGAAAGCGGCCCAAAGATCATCAAAGGACCAGTTGGAGTGACTACTTCTCCGACCTTGTTGGGCCGTTTTGGTGTGGAGCGAGCAGAATTATCTGAAATTGCTTTTGACCGTAAGGTACTTGAGTCCTTCTAAGGCTACGTTTCCGCAACCCTCCTTAGAGGCCATGCGGACATGAAAATGATGAAAAATCTATTGAAATAGGTCTTACGAAGTAATTCTTGATGTTCAGTTGACATTTCAGGTGTATATTTCCCATATGAAATGGTTCTATTTGAATTAGAGCTGATGATGCCTACTTCGTAGGCGAAATATGTACTCTGTAAGATCTTAGTGTCTGATTCTACGCTGAAAAAGGGTTTCTTTCGATAGACAGTGTCTTTCATATGAAGTGTTAGTGAGCTGTTGCAACAAAGTACAGACGCCACCAACGTATTTGCTAAAATATGTTGACACACGAACCGTTGTGTCTTTTCCAGAATGTTCAACCAAGCAGTAGCTTCGTCAACAGCAAAGTTGAGCAACTCGAACCGGATGTTGGCGAGCCAAGACCAGAGTGTGAGCGGAACAAACAGTGTGAACAGCACGATGAATACGAAGTAAGACTCGTGGCCAAGTGCAAAATTTGAGGATTTTGTTTTTCAAAACGTTGTGTAATTACTGATGGCTGTTTTGTTTTCGCTTTTTTATTATTTCCAGTAAATCATTGCACACGATTGTGATTCGAGGTTAATTTCTGAAAATCTTCCTTGGTCCCGTTTTGGTCTGGAGCCAGCAAAATTACCTGAAATTGCTGTTAACCGTGAGGTTTAAGGAGTCATTTTGGGCTGCTGCCCCCGCGACTCTCCTTTAGGAAATGCACACATGAAAATGGTGTAAGCAAAATTTGATAAAATCTTTCAACCACTCATTGTATTAACTATATAGCTGAAAAAACTATTCCACGTTTTTCAACAGATTGCACCGCGAAGTGAAGCCGCTGCAACAGCATCACAGATTTTGTGATCGAACCTGGCCCACGACACCTCATTCCGGATTGCCAACGCTCTGATTGCAGTGAACAGCGTGAGGAATGTGACACTCAAGTGGAGGTTAGTTTTTGACAATCATGTTCATTTCACACTTAAAATTTCATTTTAACCACTCGAAACTAAGAACTCAAAATTTTTTCGCTAAAAAGTAATAGGAAACTGTCAAATTTCAAATTCAGGGGAAGCCTTGATCCCCTTCCGACGCCTAACCTCACGCTGACATCGGGCGTTGCGCTCCTGAGGTGGTTTACTGGTTCTGGTTGGGGTGCTTTTGCAACCGCTCTGTGAACACCCACTCTAGCCCTGGTCGATTCAACTGCAGAGTACTGCGTGCCTGTCTGGTGCTACAGTGTTCACATCTGCCTCATGACCCCGCCATCAACGATGCCTTGCGAATTGTGTCTGGATGCCTGCGTCCTACATCAGCGGACAACCTTCCAATGCTCGTAGGCATCCAATCTGCTGAGCGTCGTTGCAGTGATGCCAAACTGTCTCTAGCATGCCGTGCCATGGGGCCTGGACACCTACTCCACTCAGCGCTCACCCGTCCATTGAGTGCAAACGCACGGCGCCTCAAATCGCAACACACATTTGTACCCACCGCACAACAACTCATCAGTTCATCTGACAACAATAACATACTTGTGGCGCAGTGAGTGGATCACCATTGGAATTCGGGGCGGGCGGACAGCCCCACAAGACTCCACAATTTCATCCCCGACACCAGCACTCACCCCCCCAGAGCGACCCTCCCAAGAATAGACTTGGTCCGGCTTAACCGCCTACGCACCGGTGTCGGGCGTTTCCGCTCCTCTATGTACAAGTGAGGTACGGCCTCCTCTGCAGCCTGTGAGTGTGGCGCAGAAGAACAAATCGTCGACCGTGTTGTCCTTCAATGTCCAATCCATCGACCTCCCCATGGACTGTATGGCCTGACGGTTCCGGAAGATGAGACAATCGAATGGCTGCTCAACACCTGCCCCGAGATCTAGTGCGGCCAAGCAGTGGTTTCAGCAACTACCTTTAATGTTAAAGGTAGTTGAAGTTTTTGGAGTAGAATAACTTTGCTTTAACCTTCAGACTGCAACTTTCTGTAAACTGTACTGTAAAATCTTTCTCGAAGTTATTGTTAAATGACACACATGTCAATACAAGAGCTCTTGTGTGTAGAAGGGAAGTTTGAGTCCAAAGACGTTTTATGGAGAACAATGACCAGGGTCGATGCAAGGTGGTTTGGGACCACCCAAAGTTAGACTTTGGTGCCCCCATTATACAACATGTTGGATTTAACACATAATATTTAAATATTCAAAAACAAAACTTATTTCAACACAAGATGATAAAGGCATGTTTCTACAGTATCAATACAACATGTGAAGCAGACAGACTTTAGCATTTGCTAAATTTCAAGCTTGGAAAATGACTTTTTCCTAATTTTCAAAAATGCAAATGTTTTTATCAACTCGGTCATATCTTGTTTTTGCAGTTTCGCTTTCAATGGATATCATTGCCGATTTGCTAATGTTTCATCAGTCATAGCAGATCTGTGAAACGTTTTGATCAACTTTAAACTTGGTGAAGCTCTATTCAACGGTAGGCCTATTGCATACAGTAGTGATAGGGAAATTTTCGTTATGATGGCCCCAAGTCCCCTTTCAGTCGTAATCAACATTAAACGGCCGTGCTTATTTTTGAAGGACCAATTTCAAACCAATGTTGTATTCAATTATTTGTAGCACAATGCTATGTTGTCATAAACCCTATAATGACAACAATGCTTAGTTAACGTCAAACAATCAATGTTCTACAGTTGTTACAGACGCTTATGTTTTATCACAGGCAACCAGCGGCGAATTTCCAAAATGTAGACAAGCTCAGAGCTATCTCTGTTAAACGTCATCCGATACCTCGTTCAGTCATGTGACTCAGTAGCAAAGGTCACCGACCAGTCATCAACGTCAGCTTCAGTATTAAGGTATTTCAAGCAACACTTTCTCGAAATAACGAGGACAAACTGCCATCCTTCTCTTCGTTGAAAAGAGGGTTTCTGTTACTACCCTTCCATTTCGTCTTCGACATAGATTGCTGGCCGATGTGGAACCAACTTACGTTAAAGTAAAGTCAAGCCATTGAGTATATTCTTTGGAGCCAGGAAAAGTTCTGATAAATCATGACACGATAAGTTCATCGAATGCTCTTTTCCCAAAAATTTATTT
>JGI24158J21664_10007144_pt1 | contig 14807 bp, 14 predicted proteins | sample Ectturendosymbi3_FD_21664 | JGI IMG/M metagenome (IMG submission 21664) | reverse complement strand
GATCGATCGCTACCTGCTGGTCTGCAACTTGCACCCGGATGGACCGCCAGGGTTTACACAAAAGTGCAAGACTAGGAGATCCTACCGACTGCAGTGGAAGACCCTGGCTGAAAAAGATATGAGAAAGACCTTTGCAGAGAGCGTATCGCCCTTTTTCCGAGAACTCCAGAACTCCCGGAATGCACAGTGGAGGTGGAGTCCAATCTGTTCAAAGCAGTTGTAGCTTCATCTGCTGCTCGGGTATGCGGACAGAAACGACTCGGTGTGGCGAATAATGCCAAACCCATTGGTGGAACCAAGATACGAAAGATGCTATTCGAGCAAAGAAAGCAGCCTACAAGGCATAGCTGCAAAACAAGCCGAATCTTTNTTGCATTCGCGGTATACTGAGGNGCGAAAGTCTGCAGCNCTCACGGTGAAAAAAAGCCATAATGCAATCTTAGCAGAATTTCGGNTTCGGACATACATTGGATTCCAATTACCGACTATCCAACGAAGTATTCTTGCAAACCGACCGGCGTCTTCGCGGCATTGGATCTCATAGTGCTAGATCCATCAAAAACCAAATCGTGTTTTACTCAGCAGTGGGGCGGTCAACGTGGGCAGACGGAGAGAGTATTTCATATATCATTTGAACCGCAGCCACTGTCACTACACCAGACACACGAGGAGCATTTGGGGGAGAAAAATACAGTAACTGCAGTCGATGTCCTCTAAATTGTCAGAACTCGGAGGTCGGGAAGTCTGCAGGCTGCGATGAAATCCGACCTGAAATGCTCAAAATCGTGAACCCAAAAGGGGTTCTTTGGCTTGATGTTCTGCAAAGGCGCCGAAAGATTGACAAACTGGGGTGATCATCGTCATACACAAAAAGGGAGACAGGAGTGAATGCATTAACCGCCAGGGTATCTCTCTCCTTAGCCTCTCTGGAAAAGTGTATGCTACGTGCCTTGAAAGAAGATGTCGTGAAGTAACTGAACCAAAGCTGGGTGATAGCTCCTGCGGTTTTTCGTCGAGGCCGTAGCACTATAGAACAAATTTTCACTCTCCAGCAAAATTTTGAGAAATCTTGGTGTATGCCGAAGACGTCTACACGTGTTTTGTCGAACTCGAGAAAGCATACGACCAGGTTCCTCCGGAAATGTTTTGGGAGTGTTGCGGGAGTACGGTATTGACGGCCGCTTTGTTACTGGCCGTCACGTTACTGTATTCCTGCTCAGAAGTTGTGTCCGTGTGGGTGGAGTTAAACCACAATCATTCACCGTGGGTGTTGGACTTCGACAAGGGTGTGTGCTGTCGCAACTTATCTTTATAGTCTATATGAACTGGTTGCACCTTCTCAACAAGGCCTTCAACATACGCTTGTTTGCTTTTCTGCTGCGTGTGACCATGCCGGTATGAAAGTCAGCACTACAAACCGAGGTATTATGTCTCTCTAAACCTAAGGCAGTGTATGCTGCAAGTAAGCGGCAACTGGTAAAGCAAATGCAGTTCTGCGTGAGATTTATCATACTGTGGTGACAAAGCGGAACTTTCAAATGCCGTAAAGCTGTCCGTTTTTAAATTGGTGTTTGTTCCGATCCTCACCTATGGTCATGAATCTTGGTAATGAAAGAATAACATCCCAAGTGCAAGCGGCAGACATAGCGCTTTTGTGAAGAGTTCACAGCGTGGCACTTCCCAACAAAGTGCGCAGCTGTGAAATTCGTCAAGCCCTGAATGTTGAACCACTTCTCCGAAACGAGAGATCCTACAAAGTTGGTTCAGCCATGCGTCCAGAAGGTCTCAGGAAGGATTGGCGAGGCACGTCCTGCTGCCTGCACCCATAGGAAAGCGGCCCAGTGGTTGACCAAGGACCAGGTGGAGTGATTGCATCTCTGACCTTTCTTTGGTCCAGTCTTGGTGTGAAGTCAGCAGAGCCATCTGAGATTTTGACAGGAGTGTACGACTGGTATTGGCAAAAGTCTTATGCTTGTGCAAGCAGCGGTCAACTTCTTCGTGAATATTTGTATGTCAGTCAAAAGCTTTATTGTGTCGGCACCGATGGAAATAACGTTTTTGTCACAACTTATTAGCTGTTGCACGCACAGGCAAACAAATAATGTTTTTGTGGTGTCATGCGCTCGTGTGTGGTTGTGTGCGTGTGCATGTCTAGGTGTGTGTGCGTATTAACGATTCGCAAAGTAAATATTCGTTTGGCTTTGTTGCAGGAATACCTACAATTACCCGCGAAGAAATCGATATGATGGTACATGATCACAAAAGAAAAGTGAAAGATATGAAGAACAAGTTGCATGAGAAATGTGATCCTTACGGTGTAAGTGCCTCTGCCAAAAATGCTCTCCAGAAACAGTGTTGTTCACGACATGACGATCTACAGTACGAACGATATCGAAGTCACGACTTAAGCAACGAAACATGGCTTACAAAAGCAAACTCCTGTGATTCTGCAATGATGCCATTAGCAACAACAAAGGCTGGGACACAGCAATTGGGGTAACCACCAATGTTATAATGTCAAAATAGGAAGTGGGGAAATGCTCTATCAAAACAAAGACATGACTTGCCATATTTAAAATAGTTTAGGTGTTTTTCCGAAGTTAGCACTATTAGCCAAGCGCGTTCTGATATTAGCAGCAAGTTCTAAGTATTTCATGAAAAAGTTGCGCCAAAGCGTGAATATTTCGGTGCCGTGTGAAGTAAAAGAAGCGCCGTTCCCCTCAAAGAAAGTGGGGTCGACGTTCCTCCGTGATCCTCGCGACTGCACCACTGGCCGTGACCAAGGCCCATTGTCTGAGTAAAAGGCGATGTAACTGGAGGACGGAGTCCACCAATCACAAATCGGATCTTGACCGTCAGTTAAGTGATGTTGCGAAAAATCAGCTGAGAAGCTCTCGGATTTTAGTTTAAATTTTTTAAAATCATTTGCGCCGAAGCAGAAGGAATTGAATTATTTAGTGTCGCACAGAATTAGAATTAAAAAAGACATCTTCCACTACTTAAACGCACGTTTCTTCGTGGTGCTACGTGCCAGTATCAGCAATAGTTTATTAGTAGTCTTGCCATAGTGACATTATGCCCGAAGTCGCTATTCATGATGCTGGCGATAGTTTTCTGTCTTCACTGCTTTGCAGGAAATTTTTTGGAACGCTTCCACTGCTTTGCAGGAATATTTTTGGAACGCTTCCACTGCTTAGCAGGAATATAATTTTGAGCAAGCAACAAACAGGATATAAAGTAGCACAAATGATCGAACGATTCTTTTGCAGTCGAAAGTTTCAGTCGATGTGGAAACGGAGCGCGACAGCGCCGGACACCTCATAGTTAAAAAAGCGGAAGAGTTCGAAGCTGAGCTGATCGTCACAGGGACTCGAGGACTCGGAACGCTGTCTAGAGCGGTTATGGGTTCAGTGAGCGGCTACGTGGTTCATCACGCCAAAATACCCGTGCTTGTCTGTCGGTAACTGTCAAGAACTGACTCTTTGCGATTGCCATGCAGATTTCCGCGCTATAGCATTACCAAAAAGAAAAGGAAATACTACGTTGCAATGTAAATTTAAAAAACGTTAAAAGTCGTCATGCTCACGCAGTTAACAATGCCGGCAGCTCAGTGCCTTCACAGGGGTAAGAAGCGTTGCTGGAGAATTTCCATCTGTTTCACGATTTTCTTGTCGGACGTGCGGGATTCTCGACTTCGATTCGTGTGATTTCTATAGCGGTTGCAGTGATGTGTAGTGATCGGTGGGCTGGGAGAAGTTCGCACTATTAGCCAAGCGCGTTCTAACATAAGCAGCAAGTTCTTATCTGCACAACCTTCGCATTTGATTAACACGTGCAATCACATCTTGGTCAGAAACCAGCGATTGTATGAATGCCTGTCGAAGCCATCTGGAGCTACCGCCGTTTGAAAGTTATTGTTGGCATCCACCCTTCTGCTCTGTGTAATCTGACCTTGGTTGAAGAGAGTTTTGGCCCTTTTTTGCTGGCAAACTTTCCAGTTATGGTACGATGTTGTGCTCGCATGCTGGATTCCATAGTTTGTGAACTGCATTTTGTTGCTCTATTATTTCGTATCGTCATGGTTCCTTTTAAAAATACCAATTGCATTTGACCGCTGTTTGTTGACACCACCTGTTTTTTTCAGTGCCTCAAATCAATGATTCATTACACGTTTTCTGTGTGAATGTATAAGCTTTGCTTTTTTGCTTGAATTATTTAAAATTCAACCTGGAGAAAAATCCTTCGTGTGGGATTTTAGACGGACGTTTGGATGCAACTTTTTCAAGTTTATGTTCAAAGTCTGGTTTGCTTACCTGGAAAAAATTTCCGGTCATAAGTTCACAAATATTTTAAATTATTGTTTTGATCGTCGTTTTGTAGCGTATGGCTACTTGCCAGAAATTCTTGAGCAGACAATCAGTTATGCTTAACACAATTAGCTGTACATGCAAGATACAGTGCAGTGTTCTTGTAACTGATTGAAGAAATGTTTCTCGTCACTCTCTATGAAAATAACGTATATCATGTGTGTTTCTGTGGGTGTCGTCCTTTGACGAAATTTGGGTGCGCATTTGCTTATATCACTAACACACAGCTACGAAATCATGTGGTAGAGGTTTGTACTGGTGCTTTTATTTCTTACTTGTTTCAAAATTGTTCACAAAGCAAAGTACTTGCCTGACTGTTCGAAGCGTTCGTAGTATGTGGTTAGAATACACATATTGCATTTAAATTACGACAACATACGTGCTCTTTCTGATTCGTGAAGTGGATTTTCGTGCGATTTTCGTTGGTTACTACTTCGTTCTTTTCTTTGGCCCCATTCTGTTTTTCTTAAAGCAAACCATCCATAAGAACCATCCTTATCAAGCTTGTTTTTATGAAATGCGGTGGCATTGGGTTTCTCAGCGCATTGTTTCTGAGTGTACATCCGCTGAAAGTTTTTCATTGTTTGGGTTGATCGCTATCTTTCGCGGCAGGTTTACTGTAGCGGTGTATATATAAAATTTTGCTTGCCTAATGTGCTGGCCGCTTACAACCTTTTCGCTGCTGCAAGCAATCGAGACAAAGCGTGTACAGAAGAATGAAAGTTCTTATTGCCGTCGACGACAGTGAGCACAGCGACAAGGCCTTTGACTGTAAGTTCAGTTCTGGTCCAGTGCAGAAAAAGTTGGTTTGGCAATTGTCATCATAAAATATGGTCATACTTATATTGGCGTAACAAGTTTTTAGAACAGGGGTTCTTAACTTGGGGTCCGTGAACCCCTTAGGGGTCCATGAATGTGTTTTAGAGTGTCCGTGAACTAAAATCCAATCAAGAAAATCCGTTTTTATCTTCCCATTTAGGCCATGATGCAGCATAGTCGCACCACAACTGTAGTCTGACATGCACCTCTAGGGGGCCAAACTAGGCGATTCCAGAATTGCCTTTATGATGTTGATAGACCACACTTCTACGGAATTTTCTGCTAAAAGTTTGCACGCGCACTGACNTGCATAAAAGACTTGNGTATTTCGTTCGTGCATGTGTAAGGCCGTCTATTGTTTTATTAACTGTTTAGGACAGTGGNTCTCAAACTTTCATGAGCCGTGGCCACTTCTAAGTTTAACTGGCGAATATTTAATATGTCGTGACACTTGGGTTATGCAATATCACGGCAAAGCTACCTAGTTAAGGCCTCTGCTCGTGGCCCCCAAGGGGGGAAGAGGGCCCCGTTTGAGAAACCCTGGTTTAGAATATTCGGGGGTCCGCAAAAAATAAATACAGTAGAGTTTGCCTATAACGCCTTCGGCTATAATGTCAGCCTATAACGATACTTTTTCGTCGGTCCCGGCAGAATTCCCATCTTTTACACACATTCAAGTTGGGTTATATCATCATTTCGCCTAGGCCCTATAGCGACACTTCTTGTCGGTCTCCACAGAATATTCGGTTCGTCTATAAAGTTAGTTGCATGTTTTCTTCACAGTTTGAAGTGTGAGCTCGGCTGTGAAGCGGGCGCACAAACACTTTATGACCGAAAAGTAGCGTTGTTAAGCGGGGAACCGTTAAGTCTTGGGTGTGACGTGTGTGACAGTGCTGACATCAGGGAGTCGAAGAAATCGTTACATGTTTTATTGCAATCTACTGCATTAGGGATTGTTGCGACTGTAGTCAATTGTATCGAGACTTGGTTGGAGCAATGAGTGGAATGTCGAATAACAGAAGCAGTATCCCATTGTGGAAAAATTATCTGACAAAACTTCGACAACATGTGCTCGATCAAGCTGTCTCAAAAACAACACAAAACTTTAACAACTTTTTTGCAAGAACGTAATGCAGTATTGTACCACAGTATGCTCTGTATTGCATGTAAATACAACTGCCAGTGTTTTCAAATTCTTGTTTGTATTTTTCTTATCAGAGTATTCGCGAAAACACGATACACTAAGTGGCAACTCTAATCAAAGAACACTCTTTAACCCTTGCGAGGCTATGGCCTAAACTAAAATGCCATTTTAGGAAAAATTTAGTGCAGTTCCGTTGTGAGTTCGCCTATAACAACGCTTCTTCTCCGGTCCCTTGAAGTGACGTTATAGGACAATTTTACTGTATATGACTTAGAGTTCCGCGAGACGGAAAAATTTGAGAAACACTGGTTTAGAAGCCGTTTAAATGTGTTTGAAAGCACAACACCCGACTAAAAGTCCAACGACTCGAAAGTATGTGTCTGATGGTGCTTCATGGAGAAACGGTCGTTTTTATCTTTTTACCACTGGCCATGCATCGTTAAAAATACATTTTAAGGCAACAGCCTCAACTCACACACAAAAACAGCGTGATACGCACGCGGATTGGCTGAACACTTTTTTAACTGATGATGCAATTTCAGTTTACTTCAAGAAGCTACACAGAGATGAAAATGAGGTCCTCGTCTATCACTGTGCCGATGTTCCTGTGCTTCGTCAAACTTGGGTCACTAGTAAGTGGAGCATGCAACTTTATCGCACGATCAATTATTGCAGGTTGTTTGGTGACTGAATTGCCCTTTGCATTTTTTTGAAAACTTGACACAGCGAAACAATCGCTTGGCCCACGGCGCAAGCAACCGACGATGGGCACCGCACACCACTCGTGACACTCCGAAAGGAGCATAAAAGCGAGTATAACGAAACTGAACTATTTCTTGTGGTTTACCTAAATTCGTTAATAGATCTTCGAAAGGCCATGGGGGCTATTGGCATTGAAAAGGAATTTGTGCTGCTGATCTGCATATTTTTTATTCGTACCGTCACATAAAAGCTGCNAAAAGTCATTTTACTTTTTTGCTAGGCGTTGTACAACGCGNCANAGTGATTTACTTTAAGACTGGTATGTTGTGTTGTGCCAGCGTTGCCCGGTTCTCCTGTACTGCGCCTGACNAAAGAAGACGTTGATCGTTTGGTGCACGAGCACAAAATANGTTGCAAACAACTTCGAGACAAATTTCAAATGAAGTGTGAAGAGTACCAGGTGAGACATGCAATTTTCACAATGATTGCTGTAGGACTAGGCCCTTTATCAACCATTTTACGTTTTCTAATTTTTATGTTTTTGTGCAAATCGAATCTATGATCTAACGTAACCCAATCAAGCCGAGGAGCAAATTTGTTTGGCTTCTAAGATCCCACGTTGAGACAGTACCAGAATGCCGTCAATCGACCTTTAATAAAGTGGCCGGAGCTTATCCTTTGGTTCCTACAGGTTTTCCATACGAGGCTTAAGATTTGAACGTTCTGCGCGCAAGAACATTCTTTTGAAGAGAATTGAAATCAAAATTTCTTGAAGACAGCACTATTTGCATTACATTGTTGCATTTTTTGCAATCTGCTTGCGACACATCAACTTTTCTCAGCCTCACGGCACTATTCTGGTTGAGACGAAACAAGGTGGAGCTGGACACAATATCATCACGCAAGCGGAATCATTCAAGGCCGACATGATCGTCACAGGAACAAGAGGTCGAGGGCTAGTGAGCAGGGCTGTTTTGGGCTCTGTAAGCAGCTTCGTCATTCATCATTCGAACAAGCCGGTCGTCGTTTGCCGATAAACGTGGTGAGAATTGGAGCTTGAAAGAAAAATGAAAAGGTAAAAATTGATTTTCGGACGACTTTACAATTCACGTTGCCTATGAAGCAAAGAGAACTGAAAATGTTAATTCGGAAGTACCTGCTGCAATCCTTTGAAGCAAGGTTGGTGACGTGGGTAGCAGGTTGTTGCCCACGCGTTGTTTCAGTTTTGATGCTGCCTTCTTGACCTTACTCAAGTTCATTGTTTATATTGCTCTCTTGTAATAAGATGTATCACATTTTTTACCTTGCGATGTTGCACGTTTGATTCGTTCAGTCGAAGTTGGGATTATTCTGCTTTTTGCCAACTCCATTAAAAAACTAAAATGGTTTCCTCTGTGTAGTTAATTTTCGTTAGAAAATATTTAAAAAAAAGTTGCAAAATCTGCATAATGCTACATAATACTTTGTTTCATAATGCACCATAATATTTCGTAAATAGTTTTACGTGATTTTAAAGAAGGAAATTTACCTACTTGTGCTGCCCTCAATGACAAACAATGAACAAAACTTNTACCACGCAACCACATCTATCAAGCGTTCGTTTGAACGTAAGCTGCTAATTAGCCAACCATTTCTCAATTGTTCCGTAAGACTTTTTGCTATATCCCCGATCCAACGCATTGTGTCCAACTTAAGCAAAATGCATTGATGGATGTCAAGCAGCACTTCAATCTTAGTGGAACTGAGCTTGTTCGTAACCCGTGTTGGGCAGGGAGCGCGGATTAAAATTTCGAATCTGCTTTGATTTTTAATAGTTTTGGTGTCCAAGTTACAGGAATAAAGTGCTAGATACTTTCAGCCAACTCGCACCAATAACCAGACCAACCATAATCAGAGCGATTTATCACATCAGTGGGAAAACCACGACCTTTTCGTTTGCCGCACACATTGACCGGGAAATTTGCGCGAAAAGGGATTGAATCAAAGCGTGAACGCTGTGAGTTAACGCGTTGGATACAAGACCAGAAAAGGTTTCGTGACTCGGTACAACTTTCGGCGCTTTTGAGCTTTTTGCATTGTCATAAGTGACTCAGTGTTATTCGTCCTGCTCAGTTCATTTTGCGCGCGCGACTGTAACGTGTGTAGTATTTAAAACTCGCCGCCCAATCGTATTCGATGTGACACGACGATATTCCATTTCCTGATATTTTACGCCTAGTCTCGTAACAGCGTAAAATTTTGGCAACATACAAGTGTAACTTTCAAAGAAGTCTACCTAAAGCTGGGTTACGTAAATGATTCACGATTTTTAGTCATATAAAAATCATTTCAAGCTGTTGCTTCTCTTAAGCGCTTCGGAGAAGACCATTGAATAGAGCCAGTTGCGATTCTATGGGCCATCCATTGATGTTAACACTTCCATGTATTCTGATAATCTTCGAAGTATCGAACATTTTTTCTCGAGTGCTATCGTACAAATCATTTAAATTCTGATCCACGATCAGCTGCAACAAAACCAGCAAACTGCCATTCCAAAAACTGCGCTTTTCATTGTCCATTGCCTGTTACTGCCGCATGTGTCTTGTTTATTGTTGTTGTTTGCAATGACCGCTACTTGTTTTTCTTCACGTATACTGGTCGGGGTCGCGGAAAACGAGGGGAAAAGGCAGAAGTGGTTGGGACAAATGCAAACATTTTTTTCAAAGATTATGCAAAAGTAAAGCTAAGCCTGTGTCTTGCCACCGCGTAAACTTTTCTTTAGTGATAAAAATAGTATTTTGCACGTTCGATTGTTGAACAAGCTGTGAGTTTGCGTTTGCCGTATTTTACCAGGCTCTATGGTTGACCCCTGCACAAATTGGGTGCATTAGCAATCTCGTGTCGTAACTGCGTTAAAAAGCCGGTCCAGGCTCCAGAGGGTATCAGTACTGTCTTGAAGTGACTTACAAATTGAATTCGTTGCAGTGTGTACCGACGGGAGAACAACATAGCTACATTGAACATTACCTAAGAAATTGGTCTATATATTTCCTGCCATTTATATCATCCTGTTCAACGCCCGCAACAAAACACTGGACCAACTAGTACCTTGTCTGAATTTCTGTGCACAATCCACGTTATGACAACCTTTCTTTATTTTTATAGAACGGTGTGTTATTGGTAAACCCTATGTGTTTTGAGTACTTGGAAATCCCCGGACGTCAATATTCGCTTTAAAGCGAGGATTTGGGTCTTAGTCCTCATTCCATTCTCACGCAATGCCGATCCTATTGTTTGTCTTGTGTACGTACTTTTGCAACGTGCAGTAATATATGAATGAGTCGCTTTTTCCGTTTTGTGTGATTTATCGTTGTGCAATTTAAAAAACACTAAACGGAGTTCTTTGCGAGCAGTGGTGTCCTGCGTATGGTACCTGCATAGGCAGAGCCGACCTAGATTTTACAAGGCAGTAGCTGCCGTGTCGTGCAACAAATCTTAGAAAATCCCTCTTCTGCGAGTTTTTTTACAGTCTACAATCAGTCAATAGTGACGTGTCGGCGTAAGATGGAGTGGACAAGACACGAAAGCACTTGTGTGATGCGGATTCTGCTTCCAGAAAGTTCATGGGGTGTTTTGTTACTTTCCTTTTAGTCTAATTTGTGCTGGCGCAATGCCTGATTNTTCTTGGAGCAATTAGGGGGTTTTGATGTGGGTTATAGGTCATGAAGGTCTGGCGAAAGCTGACTATACTCAGGTTTACTGTNGTAGTTTTGACAAAATTCCACCTAATTCTGATATGTGAACTTTCAGTTTATTTGCACAAAGTTTATTATTTGATTTGCTATCAACTGTTATCCCAAAGTATTTCAGTTGTTGAAAAGATATTCTATCGTTGTTGAAAAACCACATTCTCAACAATGTAAGTGTTCGTCATCATCATGAAGTTACTCATTTCGGGAATAGAATTGTTGCCATGATTAAAAACAATTTGTAGGCATTTGTTGATTGGTGTGCAATCTTCCCAGTGGCGGATCCAGACCAGGCGTTTGGGGTGGGGGGCAGTCAAATTGGTGGAGCAAAAAACGTCAAAAGTAGCTGTTTATGTTGGTCGAACTATGCGATTTTTTAGGGAATAACCAGTTTGAAAGCGCTTTACATCATTAATTCAGAAAACGTTTGAAACTGGTCCCAAAAATTGGGACTCGTTTTCCAAAAGCTACTCAGGTCTCGTATATCTACGAAATGTATTTAAATGGTATAAAATCATGCTACGCGCAAGCGTTTGCCACTCTGTTGGCTATCCCTAGCGAGATCAGTTAATAACAGTGTCTGAAACGCATTTCCGATTTGGTTAGAAGCAGAACGATTCTTCTTAGACTTGGAAGTGAGAACTCATGTCCCACGATAGGACTCAAACAAAAAGCTGAATGACGATCACGTTTCCAAGCGAAGCTTGTGCATGAAAGACATTTTTTGCTGAAGCGACAATTCAAAAACATCATGAGAATGAAAGGCATTTGCCAGGACACTATTCCCATTTTAGGTAGCTTTGCTGGCTATCGCAAAAAACGATCTCATAACCGCATGATAGATTCACACTGGGCCTTAAAACATATTGCCCTAAAATACATTGAACGCCACTTAAAAAGGTAGCATTTCAACCAAGTCTTTAAATACTGTTTCACAGTTTTTGACATTGGATTGCTGATGTGAAGAAAAAAACATCAATCCCACTAGACCAGGTTATTAAAATAAGTTGTGACACTTTTCAACAGAAGTAGAAGCAAGCGGGCTGAGCCTCCCAAATTCACAATCAATATCATCAAAGTCAAGCTCGAGTCTCCCCATGAAATCATTTTCCAATTCATTGTACACTATTACGAAGCTTCCGAACAAGCTCAAAACCGATCCCAATGCTGTTGATCTGGCGGTGTATCTGCTTCCATCCAGCTAGGCCAGAAAACACAGATGTGAACCAGTCTATCACCAATTCAAAACCACGGACCTTCGCCAACACCACGGTCACCAGTAAAAAAGTTAAAGATTTCACCAGAAGATTCCTTTTCTGCTCAAATTTATATGATGTAAGCGGAATGATCTAACAACCAATTAGCGAAACCTTTTTTTTCATTTTTATGCCGGTTGTAGATTTCGTTAACCATGTCTTTTCATGGCCAACGTGAGTTGTCTGCGGGTTTGCAATTGCAAAAAAGGTTCAAAACCACACAGTCATCAGCAACTGTTGCCTGACGCGTAGCCAGGTGGGGGCAAAAGGCGCCGTCATTCCCCTAGTTTTGGACTGCAAATGTTCAACTGTTGAGCAAAAATTGTTGTGACCACGTAAAACCAATTATTCAATCCACTAAGCTGTAGATAGCTAGTAATTTTCCAAAGTTTCTGCGTTAGAGTTGTAGGCGTACGAAGTGGGTGGAGATTTGGACAAGCTTTAAAAAATTCAGGAAAAAACTTCCTGATATGTTTGGGCAAGTTTCTTAAGCAGAACCATAGCGCTGCGAAACTCTCCTACTGGTTTTCCTCAGAGTGGCGCAAAAATTCGGGCGAATTGAAAATTTTGCCCCCCCTAAATCCCAAGGTTCTCGTATACCTCTGGTGAGAGCTGTGTACCATGATTTGTTGAGGCGCGTCGCTGCGCACAGTAATCAGGGGCGTAACGACAGGGTTCAAGGGGCACAATTCCCCGGGCGCCGAATGACTGCGGGGTGCCGAAAAGTCCTAACAATGTCACAAGTACTTCAGTGCAGTACATTTGCTTCCGAAAGACCTCAGGTTTGAACATGGGGGCGCCAAACTTGCTTCTTGCCCCGGGCGCCATCTAACCTCGTCACGCACCTAGCAGTAATTCAATATTCCTCTGCGTTGTCCATGTATATGAAGTGAGGAGTGGCACAATTGCATAATTACGTAAGTCATAATTCTTTGAGCTAATCGGAGCACTTTCAACGCATTTTTGTCACATAGCGGCAAGTTGTTTGCTAACATATACATCTGTAGCTTTTTATACGCTGCATTATGGTTCAATCAGCATGGGCGTAACGAGGGGGCAAGGGGGGAGCAATTACCCGGGCGCCGAATCACTTTGGGGGCGCTGAAATACTGCGGGGGTGCCGAATGATTGCGGGGGCGCCAAAAAGTCCCAACAATGTCACACGTACATTCTCCAATACAGTACATTTGCTTCCGGAAGTCCTGAGGTTCGAAAATGGGAGCGCCAAACTAGCTTTTTGCTACGGGCGCCATCTAACCTCGTTGCGCCCCTATCAATCTGGAGATTAGTTCCGTCAAGAAACTCATCCACTCACCTTTATGTTGCAAAACTACGATGCAGACCTGCTGCGGACTCACGAGCTGCACTGGCAATAGCCCTGAAACTGGTTTCTTGTTTTCATTTTTGAGGCTTGTAAAATCTTGCGCCAGTAATAAGTTTCCATATTGCATTCCTATTTTACTGCTACCGTTCCTTTTCCCTTCTAGGCGGTCATCAGGCATTAAAGAAATAAACATGTAAAAAAACAGACCATTCTCATACAGCACAGCAGCAGTCAAGAGCTGTGTTAAGCGAATGCGACTGAGTTTAGGATTGGGAAGGCTGGGCAGCTCTCACGCGGCAAAGAAATAACGAAACAGTGGTACTATTACGAAACAATAGCATTTTTCACGCTATTCGATAACAGGTTGAGTACAGACCGGCACCTAAATCCTGACGTGTAACTAAGCGAAAAACATTGTTTATATTAGAGTATTTTTAAATCTGTTTCTACTTCCATGGGAACCAAAAAGGGGCGCATTTATGGCAAAGGGGCGCCATTCAAGGGGACGCCACAGATGTTTGGGGGGAAGTTGCCCCAAACTGCCCCCTCCTGGATCCGCCACTGAATCTTCCTATAATCATTCTATAAGTTCGCATCAAGCGTCCCATGCTTTTTACTTAGATATTCATTCTTCTCCCACTATACAGCGCTTGTGTATGCCGATGAAAGATTGCAGTAGTTGCTTGCTTGTGCTTTATTGCGACGTTTTCTGTTTCAATATGGCTTGAATGTGCCGTCCAACTTTTTTCCAGTATTGAGTTATGACTAAGCGTTCTTGTGTTCTGAGGTAATTACTAACCCTTACTAGAGTGTGATACAAACGCGTAACTAAAAAATGAATGAATGCTTTGTAAGAAACAGCATCATATGCAGGGTAATTTATCAGCATGAAATTAGAATTATGCGGTTGTTTATAGCTTGCGCTCTACAAGGTTCTACTCCCAACCCGAAAGTTTCTTTCTCTTGTTTGTGTTATTGAAATGTGCTGTTCAAGACAGTAAGCTTAATTTTCTATTGGATTCATGCGGTACCTTTTTGTGAACAGAACTTTTGTGAACACTATACTGTGCAGATCAAGAAAGACACACGCCTAAAAAAATGTGCAAGAACTTTTGGGCTCCTAAAATGAGGCAGAGAGAGACAAGGAGGGTCTGCCAGATTAGTTTTCATAAAAGCGCCAAATTGATTGTCTCTCTGACGATTACAGTGGAGCCACAAAATATTGATAGATTTTCAGATTTTATTGGTCAAGTCTCTCACCGAAGCAGCGCTGTTTTGAAAGAATGCGCAGATCATCACACAAGTTGGACTTCGTTTTAAATGACGATCACGGTAGATATCACTGATGTATTTACGTCCTGTTAAGTGTTGAGTGTACTCCATACTTAAAAGCACTAGTGTTTCTGTATGCTTTCGAGGAATCAGTCGACTGCCATCTGCTTTCGTCTTTTTGCGATGATTCAAACT
>JGI24158J21664_10007142_pt1 | contig 14808 bp, 11 predicted proteins | sample Ectturendosymbi3_FD_21664 | JGI IMG/M metagenome (IMG submission 21664) | reverse complement strand
AAGCGCCCTGCAGAGCAGCGCTTACATTGAGAGCGCAAGGAGAAGCGCATACCCGGCCAAAGCATAACATCCTCGATAGTGAAATCACTATCGGAAGCTTCTTTTGGCCTAATGGGTTGAGGCGAAGTAAAATAAAAGGGGAATCAAAATGCGTGCCCAGTATATATCCTCTGTTTCGTGTTTCTCAAAGTGGGCGGAATCGCCCTCTTGGGACAATTTTGAGGGGCAAAGGGGCAACAAAACCAACGGGGGTAATAGGGGGACAAAACACAAAAGGGGCAAAAATGCTCAACCACTAATCAATCATTGAGTTATCTTCAGTAGCCTAAAGCAATTTACCCGTTAAATTTTTACACTGGATCGTCTATGTGCCCGGCTGCAGTGTGGATTATTATCACAAGAAGTCTGAACGTAATATAAGCGTTGCAATACAGTTGCTTAGTTCAGCTATTTAATACTTTTTTTAAATAAAATTCTTTAAATTTACTACCTGGTGTTTGCTTTTCAGGCTTGGGGCAAAAACGGCGTGTCGGAAGTGAAAAAGGGGTGGGTGGGTGGGTGGAATTAAAAAGTTTGAAAAACACCGGTTTAGATCACAGACCCTGATTCATGGCTGCAAAATGATACCTTATGATTCATAGGTAAAAACTGAAATAATATTTCAGGCCTAGTTGAAAACCGGAAGCAATGTATTTCAGTTTTGATCGTTATTTACAGAATCATTACCATAAATGCACACAGACCTAAGCACAGCAAGACCTGAAACACAGTAACAGCAGGTCGATTTCAAAATAAATTCACAGCTATGATTGGTTGTTAATCAAATGAAACATTACAACAATTCCTCAAGCAGTAAATCATATTCAGACATGGGCGTCGGAAGGGGGGCCTTGGTTCCTCCTGGATTTTGAAATAAATAGCAAAATAAGGTTGTTTTTTCCATTTCGAGGGGTAAAAAACAAATTTCACCACTTTTGGCCCCCACCTGGAAAAAAATTTGGGAAAATCCCCTACTGGCCACCCCCAGCAAAAAATTCTTCCGACGCCCACACCACCACCACAAAATCCTTCCGTATTCAGACATATTATCTGAGCTGTACTTTGTAAAGTTTTGGTAGTAATTTGATAAATTTTGCTAAAATTTATAGTCACAATTGGTATTTCAAAAATAGCAAATTTTTGGCATTAAAAAACATTGTCAAAAAAATTGGCAAATTTTTTGGAAAACAGTGATTTTTGGCAACGTGTGCCAAATTTGGCACCATCTGGCAACCCTGACGCTACCAGGGAGCAGTTAATTTAAGGCCTTGATTGCGATGTTATGGTCATCCATGACAGACCTTCCAACGGAGGAACACTTCAAAAAAATTGTTTCCCGAGAAAACGAGCGAAGTTGAAGGTTTAGCTGATAAACCCCAAACAGTGATTATTCCCAACAAAGTGCCTTGCGCCATTACATGCCTTTGGTGCTGCTGTGGTCCAGTATCATGCTTGGTAGGTTGTGAGGTGTACAAGTATTTTAAATGGCACTTTATCTTCTAAATATGTCAGTTTTTATTAAGGGTGTGACTGTTAAAAATGTTAATCACTATAGCTGTGCTGTGACTTGGACGCTTCGCAGTTTAAGTTTTTTGAATATTGTTATTACAACCGAAATTTTATACTTCGCCGTTAAAGGTCATGAAAACACTTCATGAAGGTTAAAGATTGTCGATTGTATAAGCATTGGAGACTGCAGCGCGAAAGTTGCATACAAAAAGCGAAAGTGGCAACAGACCCTGAAGCTTGACAAGCAACCAAAATATGAATGCATACGATAAGCATCGGATTACACCAATTTGTTAATATTTGTTTGAGGTGCATTCACAGCGATGAAAGAAGGCATATGAGTTTCACTAGTAGGGGTACGGAAGTGATAATGCCGTCAGCTGACGGCACTCACCTTCCTCTGCAGATGACGCGATGTGCGAAAAAAAATTTTCAATGCCTCACGCAAGCGACTGTAACTTGTTAGTATGATCATTCACGAAGTTTTCGTACTGTGCATGACATCGATGTTTCGCACGTTCGCATAAACATACCTCCAGTGTACTTGTTCGAAGAAGTTAATAGTAGCTGGTCTTTTGAGTCATCGATGAAAGACCAGTCTATTGTTGATGTCATTACGGCAACAATGCGGCATTCAGAAAACGTATTTCAGACGTTTCGTGTCATTGCAACCAGCGGGTGAGCGACTCAAGTAAGGAAAAACCACAAGTAATTGGCAACTCAACGCAGAAAGATGGTTATGCAACTGTGAAGCCATCACCACTACAACCAGTGTACTGACTAAGTTTTTGCCAAAAAAATTAAGCTACAGTGGCTTGTTTCATAGAGGCTAACGGGAAAATGGTTTTCAGAAAAACAGCTTCAGTTAATTGCTCAGTGTTATCCAACAGATGTTCCCTTAATAACCCGTCGTAAAAAAACGAGTTACACACGTTGTGCTATCTTCGTTTCACATATGCAAACGCCGTTAACAACATCGAAGTTTATTTACCTAATTTAGTTGATATTTGTTTTACAAAATAAGATAATTCTTTCTTCAGCCCCTCGCTCTGCCTTGAAACGCAACACTCTTCACACTCATCAAGGTCACTGGACTTTTCCTCCGCTAACGGAATGTTGAGTGACAAATGCTTCAACATGACGTATCGACGTTTCCGCGTTCATTGTCAAACGTCTGTCAAGCCATGCAAGGAATTGGTGCTGGAACCAAACACTGACATCGACTTCTCACTTCACACGACTGAACATGGGTCAAAGGGCAATTCGCTGTTTCCTTCTTCAGCACATGATTCCAATGAAGCGCCGCGCCTGCTTGCGGTCGAATTTGGGAAAAGCGCGGTTGCAGCTCGCTCACGATGCGTGCACATCAATTATCAGGCGAAGAATTGCCATCTGAAGCTTGATCTCCTGGGCAAAAGAATGCCAGTGAAAAGTTCTCTACGTTTTTCTCAAAGTGTCGATCGAGTTACACACGATAGCGTGTGAAGAGTACCGTACACTGCTGTGGAAAAAAACTCAGTTTTTGCCGATTAAAACTATCCGAGGAAGCGCGAAAACATCCGAAGAAGACAGCTTCGAAAGATATCAGACACTGGCCGATCTTCCGTTTATTGCCGGGCTAAACATATTTCGCTGTAAAAATTTGGTTAATAATGACACGCTACTGGCGCACCGTAAATTCCTGTTGAGTTACAGTCAAATTCCACCTCAGCAGCCAAAAAGCTATATGGGATCACGCAAAAAAATGCAATACGGTGGAAAGATTTGAATAAAAATAAAGCAGCGTACGAAAAATATGCGGTAAATACAAGGTACATTCCTCAAATCATTTTCATTCTGCCTCACCGACACGATACGAATAAATACCTANAACTACTGGGCTACACAAGCAGTCAGTATTAGAGCACAATTACAGCCTTAAATTAATTATCTGTTCAATTAAGAAGTAGNTGATGTCTGATTAATGACAAAGANATGTTCTGAAATGTTTCTACCTCGTTCCATCACAACGCAATAGCACGCTTCACGTTTAACACGCAATCAACATTCATGTACAGCAGAAGATAATTACAACATGATCTCGTGAACCACAGCAACTCTTGGCTGTATGTGAAGCATTCCTTGTTCCGTGATCAACCACTTGAACCGATACATGCATTCCATCCGAATTAACCAACGCGACTGCTCTCAATGCACACTTCTTGCAGCGGATGATTGCGTTTCACTACTTCGCTACAACTGTACTGTGCAGTGCTTGCTGTCACACACAGCCATCAACATCTCGTATGACTGGAAAAGATTCCGCGACGTGGTATTTTTTTCTTCTGATCATTGAACTGCCGACAGTTAGGCGTGGTTACGTTTTTGTGTGCTGCAGTAGCGTAGATCGCAATTTACCAACAAAACCAAGTGACTGTTTTTGGCATTGCCAGTTACCACCACCTTCATATATACACTACACGACATCTATTACGTGTAAATACGCGAAACGGAGGAAGAACCAGAACAAGGGGTTTCAAACACGAGGCCCGCGAGGGCGTTTTGTGCGGCCCGCAATGCTTTTTGGGAATTTTCCAATAATTAACATTTAAGTTACTTAATTTATTCACCGGTGTTTAAAAGTGCTCGGCTAGCGAGTGAACAACTTCCTTTTAAAAAAACATAGAGACGGCTAGATATTATTTGTCTGTAACCCACTATATATTTCGCACTAAATAAGATGTAAAAGCTGTTTCTATTGAATAATGACGTTCATGCACCGCCATTGTCGCATCGGCGTCCTAAAGCGGCCCTCGCGTTACTTTACGTCTTCATTTTGCCCTAGGAGCAATTTCAGTTTGAGACCCCTGATCTAGAACATGGATTAGTGGACGTTTCTTTGCCAGAGGATTTCATGCGAAGGCGGAATTTACACGAAATTCGTTTGACACAGTAAGTGTTGTGTAGCTGTGCAGAGGTAAGCCTTCCAGCAATCTAACGTTTAAAGCAAGAAAAACTCTTGATGTGTAGTAAGCCAATCGGTAACACAACGAAGCCTGAATTTTGCTGAAAGTAATAAATATCCAAAAACAAACAGACATCTACCTCTGGGTGCGACGAGAGTAAGTGTGTCTTCATTGTGTTATATTAGACGACCATGTTATTTCTTTAGGAAGAAAATTTACAACACACAAGATCCTTAACTTAATGTAGGTAACAAATAACAACAACCGGTGATAACTTTGTCGGTCGGCAACACATACATTATGATCGGGAATCGAACTCTCAAAAGCTAAAACACGTCACGCACACGCGTCGCACTTTCTTTACGGATGGTCGCGCTAACAAGTGAAAGCTTTGGTGTTTCAACGACAGCATCACATAAAACGTGGTGATATACCTTTGGATCAGTGGTAACGAAAAATCCTGGAACTCCCGCGCTTTGCAAAGTAGACTGCTGCGCAATCACTTTTTCGTCTAATTCATTCAGAAGCCTCAAATCCATTTGATGGATTTCGTCCTGCAAAAAATGAACGAAACCATCAGAGCGCTGACGCAAGCTAGCGAAACGCGCAGAAATGACGCCATGTCATGACATCACCAACAACGAACACTTGCACAATGGAAAAGCTTCAAAATAATGGAAAATGCAAGCAGCTCCGACACTTCCGCTCTCCTTAAAACCTACTTTCTTCGTAATTACGAAACAAGACGACCTGGGGGATAGTTGACCTGTAGTTTCTGCTGGTCCGGACCATTGCAAACACGGGCGAACGACTAACTTGCACCGTCAGCATTTTAACCAACGCATATATACCATTTGCGGCCAACCGGACTGAGTAGAGTGCACACATTATGCGACAATTCCATTGCTGTTGCCTTCATTTCGAAGGTATACTCATCCTTGCTTGCGCATGGGCAAAATTACACTAATGCACAATGAAACGAGATATGCGAACCTTTCTTGAAGAAGCACGATGGCAACATTTCAAGGTAACAAGTCGCAAAAGTGAATGGCATGGCGTAGAAAGCAAAATACTGTGTTCTACGAGCCTGACGACAAACACCTAAGGCAACTTTGCCAAACTATTTCCTGAAAAGCTTTGCAGCACAAACAAATACTCTTCGCGCTCAAAAAAACTATCCGCGACCATGGGCATCCGGAAGGATTTTTCCAACGGGAGGCCAAAAATGGTGAAATTTTGATTTACCTACTCGAAACTAAGAGAAGGACCTTGTTTGCTAAAAAAAATTTAATAGGAAATCATCACATTTCAAAATCCAGGGGGGCCAAGCCCCCCTCTTCCGTCGCCCATGTCTGCGACACCGATCACTACCAGGAGCCCAGTAACAGCTTTTCCGCACAATCCACTTTCTAAAATGTCAAGGACACATTGCGACTAGATATTTCAGTGTCTGAGATTGTCACACCGGCCTGCAAATACAATAGTGAACAAAAAAGCTGCACAACTTGACGAGGGACGAAAGAGTCGTTTTAATCTAATTAAATAGGGCATTGGCTTCAGCACACAAAATGAAAACGATTTTACCTTGAGACGTTTCTCTAAAGCCTGTGTCTCTGCATGTTGCTTCGATTTGATCAAAGCCATGTTATGAGAGCGAGCAGTTTGTAGTTCTTCCCTATGTTGCGATCGAAGCTCTTGCTTTGAACCTGAAAAAAGCAACCTCGCCAACTTTTCCATTTGAGTGAGAGTTGTTTGAGGCCTACTCAATAGGGGAAATATGTACTCTGATGAGATCAGTGTCTGATTCTTCCGTGTAAAAAGGATTCCTGTCGATAGACAATGATTTCGTGAACTAATCTCGCTTTTTTGCAGAAGTTCGTTAATATTAGCTCTGCACCACGTACCACATGAAGAAAAAGCACTTCTAAAAATTACGCGTATTAAAGTCCCGCAGAAAACCAAACGTTGGGAAAAATACATCGCAGGACACCTTAAACTTTAATTGTGCGACAAGTTGTTTTCTATTTTGTTGGAAGGTGATACAACCCGAAGCCTAACCAACTGAAATTTCTTCGAACTGGCACGTTTTTGCAGCTAAATGTTGCGTCGCATGATCAGGTGCTTGGTGCATTTAATATCACCGCTAGTACTTGGCTACTTACAGTCTTAACACTTGTTTTGTTTGGTTCTGAGAACAACATGTGACTGAACGGTACGCGTTGCTTGGGCTCTTGCACCACTTTTAGCTGACGTAGCACGTCAGAGAGAGCAACTGCACGCGAAAGGGAAGCAGTGCTGTTAAGCCAATGGTTTATCTAACTTCGGCTAGAATGCGCGAACGACATTCTGATCTGTTGTATTGCTCATTACGACGCTGCAGCGAAGTGCACGGGAGCGGTAGTTACAAAGCAAACAGAAACAAAACCTATATGGGAGGGAGCAAGGCAGAATGCAACTAGCGCAAGGATGCAAAAATGCGGTCGCGTGCTCGCGCCGCGCGACCAAAAACTTGGTGTGCGCGAACGGGATATGCAGCGACGTAGCAGTGCCTAGTTTATTATTTTAAGAGGAATATCATGGCAAAGCGCTACTAAAAATTTCTGCGCCCTACTAAAATTCACAGAAAGTTTTGCCCCCCTGAATTAGCGAATAGCAAGCAAATCAGCGAACGGGGTCATAAGGACTAAAAGTGGGTCACCAATGTGAAAGTGACAAGTGGCAGAATGTTTTATTGCAAACCTTTCTTGCACTTTCAGCAGGTTTTCATATGGATTTAACACAGTTTGCAAATACTGTATTCACATGCTGCATTAGCATCAGATAGCTGCAGCCCTTATATCAAAGAAACAACTGCATGGATTGCTCTGGCTGGTGACTCAACGTGAAAAAAAATGTCCTATATTACCTTTGCACTTACCCGTAAAATTCTGGTAAGTACTAAGTTTACATACAAACACAGAAGCCCGGCTACCGATTAATATGAAAGTACGAATATACTTGTTAACATACTACTGCCAACACAACATTGTTGCGATAAATCCATACAAACTTTTTTTATGATACCAAACCAATACTTCAAATTATGCCTTTGCAAAAGGCATATAACAACAACAAATAATAAAGAGAGCCACTTCTCTCCTGGAAGGCTGATTAAAAGAAACTGATATTCCAATGAATGTTCTAGGAGAGAAGTAAATTTGTGGAAACGCAATTACAGTGATAAGGGCAGGCCAACAGAAAAACAACTTGATGTAAAAGCAGTGCAATACTAATTGCCTTCTAGAAGAGAAGTAAATTTATGGAAATACATTTGCAGCAACAAGGGTAAATAAAAAGGAAACAATCTCACGCAAAGACAGTGTAACAGTGACTGTCAGCTCATCTGCAATAATGGAAATTTACTAGGCTAATATAGTTGGTCTGTGGTTAAATTAGCACATCAGCTAAGCAATTCCAATTGAAAGATATTGGACCAATTTAAATTTAAAAAGTAAACTCAAACTTTGAAATGTTTTAACCAAAATTTGGTACCTTTACTGCAAAGCCAGTGACCCTCCATAAAGCAACTTGTAGATTACCATTTTAGACTTAAAACAACTGATCAAATTTCAGGGAGGGCCACAGAATCCAACCAAACCAATACTTTAAATTACAATCTTTGCAAAAGTGCAACTCCTCAACCATGACGTAACCCAAGACAGATTAACATTTACTAATACATCTCCTAAAAGAGCACAGTACAAAGAATTATTTGTACCGTAAGACATTTATAGATAGACAAGACTTGGCAATACCCTGAAGGGCATGTTGCAATGTGTGTTTTCACAGATGTAATTACTTGTTACAGGCCTTACAACCACCTTCTGCTAACTTGCAGGTAAGTCTGGTCTGAAACTCCCAAAATGCATCAACCACAACTGCACACATGCATGAAATTAAGGTTGGCATGCCTTTTTTGTGTTTACTTTTAAAAAACAAATAAATATGGCAATAGCAAAATTCCTAACAATATTACTACATCAAATTGTAAGCTTTTGTTGATTTAGGAAAGCATTGAATCAAACAGCATCACAAACAGAACGGATCAAGGTGAATCAACATCTCATCCAGACCAAACTATGGAGCGTTTGTCTTATGCCCGTGTTGTATTGACCTTGGTAATGTTTCTTGCAGTGTTTGGCTCACTTGGCGTCTATGTAAAAACGTAAGAAACAAAACTGTTTCCAGTAATGTCCTTGGCAGTCACAAAGATGCATGGCTCACATCTGACACTTGAACAATATGTTACAGAAAAATTACTCAAATCAAACAAGCAAACACCACTGACAACACAACAAGAATATTTTGTGTTTGTGCTTCAGTAACACAGTTGATTGAAGGCAAACCGGAAACAGGCAATACATATATAATGGATGAAGCTGTAAATGTGTTTCAAGGTATGTTAGTTCTCACAGATTCTTGAGCTTGCAGCTACAAAGAGAGCATTATCTACCTAAAAGCATTAACAACTGAATCTGTACTTTTATAAATTTTCCCTGCACATTGAAACACCTGGTTTTGGTGGTGCTATCTTTTGTCGTGTGAGGTCACTTTTTTGCACGGCAAGTCTGAGTTATTAATTTTTCCTTGCCTCTTCAAAGCTCATTGTACTTCTTACACCCTTGTGCATTGTCCTTTTGACTTATTTTTGACCATTCCACTGCCCAGTGAGCTAGAAACATTGTTAATTCCCGTAACAGTATTCAGCATTTCATTAGAGTTTGGCTGCCAACTTTATGAAGAAATCTTTCTTACATATTCTTCCAATGCTCTGAGTCATAATGGCATGTTTTAGTCATAAGTGGGTCTGTTGTGCTGCTCGATAATTGGTGTCAGACAGTTTAAGTTTTAGTGAAAATAATTATGTGGGGAAGATATAATTTACTGTTTTCATTGTCGTCACTTGTGTTTTGATTTATTTATTTTTTTTTTTTTAAGTTTGTTTGCTTTCTGTGCTCTTGTTTCAGCCTTTTAATGTTTCATACGTAAGGATATAAGGTTTCCATGTGTTTTTAAATATCATTTTCCATACTTTTTCAATACCTTATCAATAATCAACAAATGAAGTTCAATAACATCACTTACCTAAATACTTCAAAATTCTTATTCAAAAAACACAATTTTACAAAAAAAACATCAACAGCTTTTCCATCAGTAAAATTGTGATAACCTGCACGGAACAAAATTTTAACAAAAATCTATTTGCTTTCTTTGAAGGTTCTGGCAATAACTTTTGTCTTAAACATGATTGACACACATTAAGCAAGACTTTCGCAGAAGCAAAACGAATTTATTAATGTATGTACAATAGTACATCAGACTAGTAACCGCCATATTGAGACAGTTATGAACAATCTTAAGTTAAATTCATATTTTTAGATTACTTGGCTGCAAAGAAATTTGATCTTTGTCTTTTATTTTGGACTGATGCACAGATTTCTGTGACTGGTTCATAAGCAGTCACTCTATTTGGAAGGTAATGCCCTCCAGACACCTTACCAAGTGCAATACACTCAGGGATAATGCTCTACACACACACACCCAATACTGATCAATAGACTGAAACCACAGTGCGGCAGTGTGCCTTGAGCCTTATGTTCAACTTGATATGTTGTGACCGTGTGTGACATAATAATCATCTCTACAATCAACTGAATGCTGCGCGCAGCTGCGGCCATTGTTGTCATAATTCTAAACGTTCGTTGGTGATCATGAACACACTTGTGTTGCGTCTGAAAGCTGCCGAATCTTTCCTAGAGACCAGTCAGTGCACTTAAGAACACAACAGCGTGGAAGTGCAGAAAAATCCGGATTACGAGATGTGAAAAGTGCAGATTTTATCCAGTATATAAAGAAAAACATTAGAAGTCATTTGTACCACCAATTTTATCCAGTTTTGGCAAAGATCTGGATTAAACGAGTTTTACTGTATATAAGATACATGGTTTTGTTTCACTACAGGAAAATTGCCACAATGCTGCTTTCTTGCAATTTTGTTGAAGGCATTCTCATTTTTCCAACAAAAATACATCTTTGTCTTTCTCAAAAAGTTTGTGAAATTAAGTGTGCGTTGCTGTATGCAGCAGACTTAAACCACAAAAGTCTGATATTCACCACTTGGTGCACTAGAGGTTTGTTTGTTATGCTTGAATGCTTGCAAGGTAACTCAATACAAATCTTAGACAATAATCAAACTAATCAAGGTAATATACAAAGGTCTATTCTGCTCAGATACATTCTAATTTATTTTTTTTAGAATTTCCATACTTTTTCAATGCTTTGTATATATTTTGGCCAAATTAAATCCTTTTTCAATACTGCATGGAAACTCCAAGCATTGCTTGCAGATTTTAGGACTGAAGATGCATAATGTTACATGAAATCGATTCTGTATCAAACAATTTGCCCAACAGATTTGTCACTTTTGTGGAGACTAGTTACTTAGCTCTTGTTTTATTTTATTTCATGTTTGATTTGTTGACCAATAGTTGTCTGCACTTTCATTATTTCACATTTTGCCTTACAAAAGCTTCTGATTCTCAGGACTGATAAATACATGAGACAGAATCGAAAGAGCCCAAATTTTATATAGTCAAAAGCTAAAAACATTTCCCAACCACGAAGGTTAAGAAACTTGGTACTCAAGAGTAACACACTGCATAATAATCAAGCCGTGCTTTGCAAATTGTTTGGATAGGTTTTGGAGGCTGAGCTGGCTGATGATTTAAATCTGGTGAACCTTGTTTTGTCATTGACTCAAACAAACAGCAAAATACAGAAAAAAGATAAAATTATACAGTTAACTGTTAACACCTTCAAAGCTAGTCTCAATGGCCAAAAAACTACCCCACTTATGACATCACTCACAAAAAAATGAAACCCAAAACCAAACATTGTTTTCAGTGCAGACTTGCCGAGTCTTTTGAGGGTTTCAACAGCTCTCTAGTGCAATTGGCAGAAGAGCTATGCTGTTGCTAAGACAGGTGAAACTTCTTGATTTTAGGGTGATTTCAAAGTATGATATATTCGTACCCTGACAGCGAATGTGCCAACTGCATTTTTCAAGGGTAGTATGGCATTGTAACTGCTGATATAATCAGTAAAGTGTAAATTGACACCTTCGCAGCTGGTTTAAATCAAGTGGTTCGTGCAAAACAGCCGGATCGCATGTGGCTTTGCGCAGGCATAACTCCGGCACCATACGTGCTAGAGAGCTGTTCAAATGCTCAAAAGATTCGGCAAGTCTTGCAGTTTGCAATGAAAAAAATTGGGGTTTTGTTTTTTTTTTGGGAGTGACATTACAAGTGGAGGTGTTTTAGGCCACCTTGGCCCACTTCACTTGACCCTGGGCCCAAACCATTAGATGGTAATATTTCACTGAAGTTTTAATTGGAATCTAGGCTAAAATCCAAGTCTTTTCATACTTTGGATGACCTGTTGGGGTTTTGGGTCAAAAGTTATGATCTAAAGTAAACACAATATTTGATTAATCCCCAAAAAAAGATAATTAATTTTTCATTTATTTTAGATCATAACTTTTGAACCAGAATTGCTAGAAAGTCGATCAAAGGCTCAAAAGACTTGGATTCTAGCCTAGTTTCCAACAAAAACTTCAGTGAAATTCTTTCTTCTAGCGGTTGATCCCTAGACCAGGTAACATGAGCCAAAATGGCCAAAAAACTACCTTACTTATGACATCATTCACAAAAAAAATGAAACCCAAAACCAAAAAAATTTTTTTTCATTGCACACTTGAAGATTTGCCAAATCTGTTGAGGGTTCAAACAGCTCTCTAGCGCAATTGGTGGAAGAGCCATGCTGTTGGTAAGGCCACCAAAAACTGCTGGCTTTAGGCAGATTTCCAAGTAAAAAGATACCATATCGCGGCAGCTAACATGTTAACAGCAGCAATTTAGAGGAAAGCAAAATGGACATATAATACCAATAAATCCTGGCAAAAATTTTTGGAAAATTGGTATTCAGCATGATAGCATTGTCAGATGTAGTCATAATGAGTTATAACATGATTTTATATTTTAATTGTTGCTTGTCTGGTAGGCAGCTAAACCAGTTGCAGTAGACTGCTTGGCATTTATCAGCAGGTCTCATGGGACATCTTTGTAAACATCAGGTTGTAATTTGATTCATTTACACAGTAACCTGCAAATACTTAACTGTGTACATGCACCACTGAACTTAGTCCATACACGATGTAAATTCCCATAATGCAAAAAATGAATAATATCATAAATCAAAATACATTTTGCTATACCCAAGCAAGACACAGGAATTAATTGCATAAAAAATGTTGCCAGCAGATGCATGAACTGTAACAAAAANTTATTCATCTTGCAAAACTGAATCAGGAATATTTGATAATGTGCATGCAATCACATCACTGAAGCGAATCATAATCACCTCCCTTTTGAACCCAACCATGATTCGGCAAAAACATACTTTGCCCTGCTAACAACTTCGTTTGCTTGTAACAGAACAAATATCTGAAGCTTCAGAAGCACAACCAGGAACAGCTCCAGCATCAACAATTTCAAGTTACTACCATCTGCCAAATCATAGACTTCACAGAAATGGTCGATGCTATAAATCAAGATCAAATGTGACACGTGCTGATAAAGGCAGACTGGAAGCTACGCAAAACAAGCCAACATTTGCTTTGGAACTGAGCTTACATTCAGGAAAACAAGATGAACCATATACATCAAGTGATGCATCAATGCAATCATTTTGTCAGAAACACTAAAGCACAAAATAGTTGCCAAAGGACTATGCGTGACTTGAAAAGCACACGTGTGATTAACATATAATTAAATTGTGCTGCGAAATACCACTTTGATGTTCACAAATGTCAAACATCAAACAACTGGAAAAACTGTGCTCTGAAGATGCGACAGTAATATTATCATTTCAGTTTTCACTTTTTGAAACAAACTAATGCTGAGGATTCAAATCTTTTCAGATCAAATTAAAAAATTATATATATATATATTCTAAAATGTCCATCCCTATATATATATCTACATGCTCCCAATCTGGTTTACTGCCAAATTTTAGAATCTACTGCAGTTTGTGAATCAAACATTTGCCCAACCCTGAACAAGACAACACATGTTCGCAGGCCATATCTTGCTTGCACCTTGAGAACAACTCAAGTTGTGCTTAAGGCTTATCTTTAAGAGATGTAGCTAATAAAATTCATAATGACATCAGAAGACTTACTGAAACAATGCGTTGTTTCAATTTGAGAATAATGCAACAATCTAGCTAAACATTTGTAATGCCTTTAGCACTCCCCTCAGAATGACAACATGCATACAAACTTGATTCCAGTGTTTTTCCTGAGTGTGTTGCACCGCAGTAGTTTCGTCAATGTGTGCTTATGTTTAATGTATGGTAAAATTCCACAATAATGCATGATTATTGTTGTTGTCCTTATTTGTGAATTTAAGAATAGTGACATAAGTGACATGAATAATTACCAACCTGTTTTGCATGCAACAATTATCTCAAAGTATGAGCATTACGAGGATTATATTTACATATTATAAGCATTGAACTTAAGCAACAGCATTACTTTTGTCCTGCGTTTCATCACTTGCTGTCACCACTGATAACCAGCTTGGATTTAAGACACAACACCATACTTATACAGTAGAACTTGTCTAATTCGTCAGCATTTAACTCGTTACTTTTTCATTGGTCCCAGCAGGATTCTCATCTTTTGTGTACATTTCTGTTCGTCTCCTTCGTCACTTTGCTCAATTTGTCACCTCTTTCTATCCTTTAGAAGCGTTTTGTTTGGCTAATACGTCATTTGCAGTTTCAATTTTGATGTCTAATCAGCTAGTATGTGTGGGAATTCAAACAATTTAAGGACCTTTACCTGAGAATTGTTGCACCTTGCAATGTGTGTATCGAATTTACACATGAGGTGCGCAGTGCTACCTGACTCCCCATTGAGAAAACGTGGGAAGTCTTTGCAGTTTGTTAAAGATTTAAAAAGGTGCTAGATTAAATTGAGAAGTCCAGATAGAGCAGAGGAATTAATTTTTGTATTCAACCATAACGTCATGAACTTGTATTTTACTGCAAATAAGAGCACTATGTATATGAGTTATTATGATAAAGTATACAAGCTTCTATGATAGAGCTTTCACCTTCGCCTAAATCGTCACTTTATCTGATCCCCTTGAGGTGACAAATTAGGCAAATTCTACTGTATTTGTGAATTTTTATTCAAAAAAGCTATATCATTTCA
>JGI24158J21664_10007141_pt1 | contig 14809 bp, 9 predicted proteins | sample Ectturendosymbi3_FD_21664 | JGI IMG/M metagenome (IMG submission 21664) | reverse complement strand
TATAAACAGCCAGGGGCAGGGCGACAATCCTGTATGTTCAACCAGAGATGAAATTTCGCAGCCCTCCCGGCCATTTTCACCACGAGCCGCCACTATTCCTGATGATGGCTTACGACTAAGCTGAAATGTCGAATAAAATAATGTGTTCAATAATTGTGGCTATGCTGTTCGCAGTATAATAATGAAGTTGTACCGTATTTTTCAGACCATCAGGCGCACTTAAAATCCTTTAATCTTCTCAAAAATCGAAATTGCGCNCCATAACGNGGTGCGCCTAATGTATGAATCTGGTTGTGCTTTCTCACCTAGCACCAACTGTTTAATTGCTTGTTACGATTTTTATGTAAACAAACCATCGTCTTACGTAATAAACCAACAACAATTGCCATTAGCAGGGTGTGTGATCCCGAGAGTAGCTAGCACATACTGTACCACAGATCATATTACTCCGCGGGGCTCGTGACTGCATTGGCGTTCACCGAATTAAACACGCGCACAACTTTTATTCCATTCGTGTCTAGCGGATTAGGCATGTGTGACAGATTAAACTCCCTCGTGTGTAATCACAGATTAAACTCCCAGTGGCGACTCCTTCACTCGGGAGTTACTGTGGAAGAGTTGAATACAGTTTGGCTTATGTAAGTTTTGCTCGATTTAATGTGCCTTATAATCCGGTGCGCCTTACTGTCCGAACAACAATAGAAAAGTAATAGATGCTTACATATGAAGTTCCTACTTGGTCAAGCAGCTTTACTGAGAGCATATACAGTAATTGACGTCCATGCATGACTTGTTCGGTTAATTTTTCACATCGTTGAACTGTCATGTTACTTACATGTAAAAATCCTACAATTCAATGTCTAATTATTGCCAAACTATTCAGATCTCCCATGTTATTTCAACTGCAACTTTTAACAGGCTCCCAAAGAGCTTGAAAATTGTTATCTACTGTAGTTCACTGCTTTTAGAAAGCTATGAATGAAAGCAATGGTACCCATGCTGATGTGAAACAGCTGAAACCATAAATGTATATGATTCAAGACATCAAAAATTATTTGAGGGTTATTCTTCCATTGATGATCGCTTCGATATAAACTGAAATGTATGAGAGTACTTTAATGTTTGTGGCTCTAAATTTACCAAACGTGGACAGGTTTGTTACATCACATGAGCAAACGTGGACAGGTTTGTTACATCACATGAGCAAACGTGAACAGGTTTGTTACATCACATGAGTGATAGAATTGCAGCCATATAGATCTTTTCTGATGCTTTTATCAACAAAATGGCACACGTTGAAGTATGCAAATATTCACAGATCTGCTATGAGAAATATTGTTCAACATTCAAAGAGGTTCAGTGTACAATGATGTTTGTTGAAGATCTCGTCAAGTGCATGAATTCAACAGATTCAGAAGATTCATTTCAAGATGACTTTGAGCAAAAAGTAAGTCCTATCATAAAATTGCTTCTCGTTTATTACATTTGTTCCGGACATAAACGGTGTTTTAACAATGTGCACAATGTTGGTTATGTTTCCTGAACAAATTCAAGAGTTCAGAGCAAAAAACTAAACACTTCTATTCAGGGAAGAGTTGACCTGTAAATGCAGGCAGCAGTTAAACAGTTTTACTTGTCAGTTTCCATTTGATATTTAAGCAAATATGCCAGATGTGCCTGAACGTTTTGGTACATGAAAAGTGGGAGTGCTGAATAGCCTTAATGAAAACTACGGCCAATGAAAACGATGTCAAAAATTTGCATTGCAAATTTGCAATGCACTGATGATAAAAGCAGGAGTTATCAAAACGTCTGCAATATGTCGTTGGAATCGTTTTCATTGGCCGTGATTTTCATTATAAGCTCAAACGTTTTTCCTTATTTGCTTGACGTCATAACAGGAAGTTATGGACAACGTAGTGTGAGTACATCTAATAAACAAATATATGCTGGGAGTTGAATGCACCCATCTTAATGGGTATGGAAACCAGGTTCCCTTAACTTACTTTGCGGCAAAAGCAACAGTGCAGATAGCAGCAGCCATTTTCTTTGTTTCGTGTTCTGTTCAAGATTACTCCAGTCACTTCTAACACAATGTTTCTCGCAGCGAGCACTTGCATTGGATATGTTAACAAGGCATTATGCGCTCACAGTACACTTGCAATGACTGCATGCGAAAGTGCACTTTAGTTACTTCACGTGATGTTCTATTTTCCTTCGTTTGCCGTGACCACAATAGAACAGCAATGTACATAACCATAATATCTCTGTGGAGGCTGTGTTATTCCTGTGCACAGTGCCGTAGCAGCCCAACTTTGGACCCCCCAAAATGCTTACAGGGGCCCCCTTAATGGTGATTTATAAAAAATGTTTTCGACGTCATGCTAATCTCGAGGCCGAATCGCCTTCATAACAAAATATCCTAATTGCAGACACAATTTTGGCAGAATCAGGCCCGTAGCCAGGTTTTGAGGTTTGGGGGGCAAAATAAATTGTTAGGGTGAAATACTTTTGTTTTTCTGAGTGCAACAAAATTTTTGGGGGTAATTGCCCCGCCCCCGTGTCTGCGGGCCTGGGAAGAACGGTCGCCAGAAAGTCTTCCATTAGGGAAGACTAATGTTTGTGCAGGAGGGCTAAATATTCTGAAAATTTGTATTTAATTCACAACCTGAACAGCATTTGCAGATTGTGCAAATTAATCATGAATATTTTCCTGCAAATACCCATAATAGGCTCGTAGTTTCCAGCTAAAATTTTTTAACGAGCTTAACAAAAGGAATTGGGTCGTAAATCATTGTCATTTCATTGACGGCGATTATTTAGATATGTCGTAATGAAATGCAAATGTAAAAAATATTTGCAGGAAATCAGAATCAATCCTATCGTTCAGTTATCAAAATATTGTTACCGAAGGAGCAAACATGAGCCCGGTCAAAGCATGTGCGCCGCGATGCACGTTTTCTTTCATTAGCGCAAATTGATAAACTTTACCATGAGCTTTAAGTGAAATATGCTTATAAAGCGTGCGCATTGGGCTTTTTACTGGCCGAAATACGCATGCATAAACCTTGCTGATGTCTGGACTGTTGATATCCTGATGCATGGCACATGTTTAGATTAAATAACATTTTGTATCTCAAATCGCCTATATATGTTAACAAATATAGAGTAAGGCCTACGTGGACGCAAGGTTAACATCCATGATCCACTAACTGCACTACTCTGTTTTGGGACAACTTAGCAGTGATTGCTAAATGCACTCTTCTAACTACACAATTAACTCCATCTGGCTGTCTGAACAGCAGGCTGCGCAACTGTGTAACCTTGGTCGTAACCACCAAAGGTATCTTGCTTCTATGCAGCACAAAATAAGAGAAGACTACCTGGACTGGACACAGCTACATTTTTTACAACAATCACTGCACAAAATACGTTGATCAAGTGGATGTCTGACTTCTGGACATATACAACTAGGCATGTAGGCAGGGCCGGATGAATGAACGCGAGGTCCTTCAGGGCAAAGTCGTGAACTGCGAGGCCCCCGACATGCTTAGCGCAAGTGCGCAGGTTACGAAACTTGCTAGCGGATTTTTGTACTCTTGGTCTCTATTGCGTAACAATAACACGGCAGTAAATCTTCAAATGTTCAATTCAAGTTGCGGTAATAGCGTTTTGCCGCATGTGACCAGGGCTCGCACTGAGGATTTTTTCCACCCGGATCTGTTTTTTAGTCGACCTGTGTGCCTAGGTTTAATTATGAAAAATCGCGTGAAATCCGTGTTTTCTGAAGTGATAAATTCATCAGCAACTTCAATGTGTTCAGTAATATAAAGATAACTTTACATTACAGTGTTTACATGCCCACATCAGGTGAGAAAGTGTGCATATCGGATGAAGCAGAATGTGTTCAATCGGTTTCATATTCTCAAATAAGATATTGTCAGGGTTATATACAGTGGTGTGTTTCAGGATGGGCAAGCGAAGCACTTGCCTCGTACCCCCCTTTTCAGGGTCCCCCTCAAGGTATTTCGCACGCAAATATTCCTCATTTTTGGTGAAAAACGTATTATCCGCTCAGATAATATTTTCCGAACCACATCATAATTCAGTACTCTGCCTTCATAGGGGCCCCCAAGAGCAAGTGCAGTGTGTAAATAGGCTACTCTGCTTTCAAAGCCCCCCTCCCCACAACAACTGTAATGTGCAGGTACTCTGCTTTCCAAGGGCGTCCAACAGCAACTGCATTATGTAAGTACTCCGCTTTCAAAGGGACCACAATAGCAACTGTAATGTGTAAGCCCTACGATTTCAAAGAGGCCAACGATGCCAACGGTAATGTGTAAAGTACCTTGCTTTCAAAGAGGCCCAAAGTAACTGTAATGTATAAGCACTTTTCTTTCAAATTGCCCCCCAACTTCACTGATTTCTGGTGCTCGTTATAACCTCGTAACGCCCCTGACACCCAGCTCGACTAGTAAAGCAGACCTGGGTGGAAAAAAAACGTAGTGGGAGCCCTGGACCCAAGGCCTTCTACCGTAAGGCCTTCTATTGTCAGTGTCATATACCGACAAATAAACTGTCATTACAATAATTAAGTGAATTACTCGGAAATTAGCTGCTAACTTCAGGTTTTCAAAAAAATTGTGGTTCTTAGTCCCAATTTCCAGGGGGAGGGCAAATGCCCATTTTGCCCCCCCTCTGCGGACGCCCATGGTCGGGCCATGTGACCAGAATGCCCCAGGAAAAATTCGCGAGGCCCCTGCTGGCTACACCCAAGGAAAGGAAAGTGGTCCACAGGTCGACAAGGACCAGGTGGAATGACTACATCACCGACCTTGCTTGGTCACGTCTTGGTGTGGAGCCTGCAGAACTACGTATCATAGATTCCTGAAAACCGTGAGGTGTTTCGGGTCCTAGGGCTGCTGCCCCCACGACCCTACTGAGGGCAAAATCAGGTATGAAAATGAATGAATCAACTTTTCCCAAAAATTTCGTTTCTGTACTAGGCGTACTTGCTTAACCTGGTCTCCAGACAAAAAGATGCCGGCTGTACAGTGGATGCCAGTACCAGAGCACGTTGCAAATGTTATTTAAGCTTCAAATGTGGCAGTTCTCCAATATTTTGATATGCTTGCAACCATGATTCCAATTCTTGGAGTCACAGTGCAGACATGAAATAAATGCATTGTGCAGACTCTATTTAGATAACTTTCAACAATACTTCGTGTGATTTCAAATTCAATTAAGCTGAAATTTTTATCTGATTTAACCAGGGATGTAGTGCTGGAACAGGAAGTGTTTGCTGAAACAGGAAATGTGGGAAAGCACCCAAAAACAAGTCATTTTCAACAGCGCTTCGAACTCATTTTTTAATTAGTATTTAATGAAGTATTCAGTTTCATTACACTACAAAAGAAAACCTGGAAAAAGGTGTGGGAACTCCGTTCCCACCTCACTACACCCTTGATTTAACCGTATTCGACGGTGCCGCTCCAATGCCATTCCTTACTGCATTAAATATGTTTGTTTACTTTGCAGTTTATGTTTACCAAGCTGAATGTATACTCAGTCAGTTGGTAAAATGTATGTAGCACTAATTAACGTTTATGTACAAATACTGGCTGTTAAGATAAAATGTGACAATAAAGAATGCATGTAGTTGCTTAATGCTTTCATGTCAAACAACCAAGAAGGCAGCTTAGGCAATTGTGGCATTTTAACCCAGTTCACTATGTTATTAAGCAGTACGCTTCTGTAATGTAATACATCGTTGATTTGTCAACGCAGCTCCGTTGCAAAGATTTGGTTAAGAACTGTTTTGAGTATTTATGGGTCTCTTTTTGCAGCAACTGCAACTTCTTCAGCAATTGTACAAATTGCATTACGATCTTCTGATTGTTTACCAGACATTCAGCAAACTAATCACCAGTGCAAGTGTCAGTTCGTGTCAGGTGAGATTGTTAATGGTTAAGCTTGTCTGCAATAGTTCAGTTACGAGTGGCTTCAACGCACTTTATCAATGAGTGGTGGGCTGCAACCAAACGTTTGATCTGAGATGGTTATTTTCTATAGTAAATTCAGGAAACGATTACTACTTAACGCTATTGTCAAACCCTGGAATCAGCCACCACCAGGCCGTGCGGAACCAAGGCCAAATTGGTCCAAAAATGGCAAATTTCCTCGATAAACTCACCGTGTTTGCCTTTGTGGGAAATCCCACAGTTGGCCTAGGGCAGGGTACACAACCTTTTCGGTATTTCCGGTCGCATTGCGCATATTTTTATGAACTACGGCCGCCAATGAGTTCAAGATGTATTTATTTTTTTACATTGTTGCTGTTCTGCTTCCGCACTCAGAGCTTACTAAGTATCCTCATACAGGAGACAAAGAGTTTGCAGTAATGCACGACCGCCATACTTATATTTTAAATTACAAATCAATCACATATATGCGTGCACATTTTGTGCATCCCTGGCCTAGGGTAGGTTTCACGATTCTAAGACTGTGTGTGGTGTTAGGCTGGCGGCACAGAGATATCAATTTTTTCAATGATTAGTAAAGTTTTGCTGCCAAAAATACTCAGTTTCCTTCAAAAACACATGAAACCCGTTATAGAATATCGTTTTCAAGTTTGGCAACACTTCTGTGACGCTTGAGACATCGCGTTTCGTTGACTTCGAGATAAGTCTAAGAACACCATTCACAGAACAGGCAAGTTGTTGTAAATCTGCATGCGCCAAACATTCGTCATCTTAACGAAGGCAGGTCCGCAAAATAATTTCCAGGCTTGAACCGATCCGTAGTGCGGAAAAAGTTGGCCAGCCCTGAGTTAAATCGCATATTAGGCTTCCAGGCAAGTGTCAACACTTCAAAGACGCAATTGCTCCGTTGTCGCAGCAATGGAATGTAAGAACCACCAACAATGGAATGTAAGAACCACCAACATACTACTTTTAACGTCACATATCAGAGGTTTCACAAATCTTTTACCAGCCATGTTAAATTTTAAAAGTTGTACGTTTAATAAAATCCATTTCAGTTTCAGTGGCGCCCATCTCCGCTTACTTGCGCCGTGGTCCACGAGGCTACTTTCGCAGTGAATGCTGCACTGGTGGTGAGTCAGTGGCAGAACCGCGCGTGAACTGTTTCTTTGCACCCGACCATCAGCGCCGAGCACGAAGCTGGACAAGCCACAAGCACCGTCTGTCAAGACTTCGGTGTGACCTGGCCGAGAATCGAACCCACTTAACAGCTGTGGTTGCGCTTTGTAACGCAGGTTTTATTTTAATAAATTTAATGTGAGTGGACGTTTTCCAGCAGTTCCCTTAACTTTGTAGGATGATGAATGCATCAGCCTGATACCTTCGGTCTACCATGACCTGACCCTGGCGGAGCTGAAATTCCATCCGGTTTGTGGAGAAAGTCATAATGACGTCATGGCTTCATCTGGAGATTTCAGCGACTGCTTCCATCGTCTTATTGCGATGATGAAAGATAAAAAGTTTGTTGATGCCATACAGCAGCTCTGGATATTTCGGTACTGTTCAGACTTTTTTTCTTATTTTCAGCAAAGCGGTTGTTATATGACAAATCAAGATGCATATTGGCCTCGTGCGTAGCACAGGTTATATCTTAGACTTATAGACTACACTTGTCAGTTTAAAGTTCTTTGGAGATAAACAGCATTTAAACCAATAGTCAAATTTCTTTGGCTTACGAATATATTTACTAGAAGAAATTCCATGGCAAAAATTTATAAGGAAGTCTTCTTCATTCTAAGTTTTCGCACCAAGACTGAACGTATGCCCTAACTCCGGGGGCTGCGCCTTAGACTTGGGATGTTAAACAGTGAATGGCTATTTACGAGTAGAAAAGCTGCAGTTCCGAAGTCCCATTTCGTCTCTTTAAACGACAACATGATTTTGTTAATTTGGTATCATTTGGTACATATATTAGAGCAAATATTTCATGTGCCAAGCATATAAAATCAAATAGACTTAATGTTGGAACAAGATTTGAGGAATTCACTTACTTCCTGTGCGCAAACACATGTCAGAAATGTTCGCTGAAATTCGACGCATGTATCAAGCATTCCGGTTCCAACCGGAATCAACCAACTTCTCAACAGATTGCAGAAGTTTTCACTGTTATAAAATAAATCTGGAATTTCGCGCAAATCCTTCACGAACTTCCTCTTCAACTTCTTCAGATAATGCTGTTCGCTGAGATTGTTTGGCTCTTCACAAACAATTTTCTTCTTTAAACTTATGCAATGTCCAAATGCAGCTGGTACTTTTTCATGGAATTTCTCATACAAGTGCACGCTCTTCAATCTTGTTCGACTGTGTTCGGACATAACATAGAATTTTTAGTTGTTTCTACACCTTCTTGTGAAGTTGGAGATGGTTTGAAAAAATATTAGTGAAGTCGTGCAACGATAGAAGAAATTTGGAACAAAATGTGCGAACTGTGCGTGCTGCCTTGTTCGTGTGAAGTTGAATTCAAAAATACCAATCCATGCAGGGTCGGATCCAGGGGGGCGATCTCCCCCCCTAAAACCTTTAACTTTTGATTTAGTACAATTCGGGAAACAACATTCGCGATATAAGGCCATTTTTATCGTCCATTGTTTTGTCACAGCAGTGTTGTGCAGTATACTTCATCACTCTTACAGTAGCGAACCCGTAATGAGACTTGAATGCCAAATATCACTGAAATCGCTCCCTCCCTAAACTTACTGTCTGAATCCTCCCCTGAACCCATGCATGTAAAAGCGGCGAAATTGACAGGTGCCAATGCCCACAGTTATGAAGAGGGATCTTAGCGTGGAGAAAACATTTAACGTAAGGTGATGTACAATTTAAAGGAATATGTTCAGTTCTTCTGTGCTTGTAGCATTACCATTTCGCTGAATATCATGATGGACATGACAGGTTGCTTTCGAGTTCTTTCGGGAGTGTTTTTGCCTGCAATCAAACTTGAATAATCACTGCTAAGTTACCATGATTTCCAAGCGCTAAGTTGAGCATGTGTATAAATTCTAGAAAAATGCATCAGCATCATCTGATGGGATTATCTGATGACTCCTATTCCGACTTTCTAACCAACTTGTTATTCGTGTCTTCTTTGTCTTGTGAAGAGCATGAAACTAAAGGTTAGTTGTGAATCCCATGACAAATTTTTTCGTTGATGGTCGCAACGGTGCTATTTCAAAAAGAGGTTTCCATCGTTAATGAGGAAACGAATGAAATATAAGTTTGGTGCCAAAAGTCCGGAACAAGTCTTGTGCAGGCCACGTTTGTTGTGTCCAGGGCCGGATTAAGGGGGGGGGACAATTGCCCCGGCCCCTCCGCTCTAAGGGGGGCCCCCGTGATGACATTTATTTGTTTTGAATAAAATATTAGTTTGAAAAATTGTCATGATTCAAAAGAGATACAAGAATACAACTCTGTATTAAGATGTTGCGTTGAATATCATTAATGATTTATCTGCAAGTTTAACTTCCTGCCATTTTTAGTAATCACTACTGAATAAAAATATTTTTGGTTTGTTCAATGCACATATATTTGAATTTTGCTTATAACTTTTCCTAATAATCGTTCTTGTGGCATGTGTTTATCTACTTGTGCATCACGCCTACTGCACAAATGTCGCGAAAACGATACTATTTTCGTGCTTAAGCAGCAAAGCTAGTTCTGCTGTGGCTGCTGTTTAGTATCAATGATTTCGTAACTTCTTGTGCCGTCTGGAAGTAGCCACAGCCGAACTGCGACCTTTGTTTCGTCATAAAGGGTAACGGGTAACTTATGGTGGAAACGCACTTTTCCTCCGATGGCTACTATTCTTGCGTTATTACATCATGAACATATGAAGTTCGTCAAGCCATTTACACCACATGTTATTGCATTTCCGTCAGAAAATGTGTTTGATCAGTCGATTTGTAGAACGAAAGAACAGAAAACGAGATTGCAGTGTTTAGCTTGCGCGATGCCGAAATCTGTAATCCCATCAGCAGCTAGAAATGGCAAAGTTTCGAAGGAGAAAAAGCGCAAGAATCTGGCAGTGTTAACTCAAACGCAGTGAATGAAACGTGTTTCTTTCAGCAAAGCTTCTAAGCAGCAACGTTAAAACAGCGTGGCGTTAATCAGAGCACCTGAAAATGTAGGTGAAAATCACGACATAAGTTTCGAAGCATCTTTCACACTCAGACTGGCTGGCCATATTGACATGTCATTTTTTCCGGTGTTTTTGTTTGTAATCTCTGGTTTCTGCTTATTGTTCGGGTGAATGTTGTTTCTTGCAGAGTCACTCTCTAGCAAGTGGAAATATTATTTCTTAGTAAGAATACACTGCGGTGTTTATATCATAAACTCTCTTCTCGCAGCTAGCTGCATGTGCAGTTGAGCCAGAACCGTCGCCAGAAAGTCATCAATAGGGGAACTTTACGTTCGTGCAGGGGGCTTCACATTCAAATTTGACAAAAATTCAACGAATTTATAGTGTTTCATGTTTCAATTTGGGGGGACTTGGAGCTTCGTTTGGGGCGGCTAAGCCCACCAAAGGCCCCCGTAGCGACGAGACTGAATTGTGCACCTTATTTATTCGATTGTAAGCCGCGGCTTATAAAGCTTTTTTCATCAATTCATGCGGCTTGCAATCAGGGACAGCTTACATTTCTTATTTTTTTTACTTTATCGAAAGGTATAGATGACGCTCAGTGTTTCCTTGGTTACGTTTTGTCGACCAAATTATTCTTTCGCATTCGATTCTCTTCAGCATCACGTGCACATCCGTCACAGGAGGGATTATGATAAACAGAACGCAGTTGTAGTGATGTAAGCATCATTTAATATCGGGGTTGCCAATTAACGGGTAACACACGAGTACGCGAACGTCACGAATGCATGTCAGAGGCTTAGGCAACCTATGTTCAAGTGCGGTTTACAATAAGTGCAGCTTACATTAATTTTTAACACTATTTCGTGCGGCTTACAATCAAAGGCGGCTAACAATCGAGTTAATACGGCAGGCACATAATAATCGATTACTGGAAAAAGCAAAGGAGAACGTTGCGATTCAGCGAAAACATATTTTGATAAACGATGACGTCATGAAATCCGTTATAGGGGCCCTCCACTGAAAATTGCCCCGGCCCCCCTAGCCTTTAATCCGGCTCTGGTTGTATCCAACTACAAAATCTTCTGTGATGCAATAAACTAAGCATTGTTTGGTATATGACTGTGGTGTTTTTTAACAAAAAGGGGAATAAGAATGACATCAAACGCACTTTCGTGCGTCGTGGGCCTGCGGCAGGATGGTACGAAAAATCTCTGCAAGAATTTTTGTGCTTCCTGAGGTTTACTGTGTTTTTTCATGTCCTTACAAGTCTTGGACAAAAAATTGTGTGTTTAGTTGAAGACACGAAAAGCATGGGAAATAAACTCTTGTCAGCGTATGCGACAGAACACTGTTTTGTAATAGTCTTAACTTTGAAATGTTGGAAGAAAACTTTGTTAGTTTTTTAACATTATTTCTAGCAATTCAATGGTGTTTGTCAGCTGTGGTGGTTACCTTGTGGCGTAGGTGTAGGAGCAGGCAAATTTTTGGGTTGCGAAGGATTTTTGCCCGAATTTCCTCAAACTTTCCCGAAAAATATGTGTGCGGCAATGTTTCCATCACAAAAATGTCACATACCAATCACAAGTTTTTTTCGTGTGACCTCCAAAAAAGTCTTCGTGTTTCTTTTTTGAAAAAAAAAGTCAAATTCAGACGGAATTCGGCAGTCAGTCTCACATCTGTACCCGAAATTTCAGAGATTTTGCCCTGATTTCTGATAAATCAAAATNTTCGGGTGCGTTTGCATCCCCTGCACCCCGGATACTGCTTTGTGGTAAGTCGCGCAAGCGGTTATCCACCCGGAATTACTTTCATATGGGTGTGTGGTATTTTTGGCGTATGTTATCTGCGTTTGCAAAATATAATTGTTTGTGTTAATTGCAGATTTGCAGGTTCTGCTTCGGCAAAACGATGCTAAGGCGATCAGCGAGAAAATGATTGAAGTCAACGCTCAGATTCAAAAGTCTTTGCTTCTCTTGGAACATAAACCAAGAACTAAAGTTATATGATATGTGCAGTATGCTTGCCGCGTGCAAGATAACGTGCATGCTTTTTCTCGATTGTTATGTCATGGAGCACGTGTTTCTTTAACGTGACTTTGCACATTAATATAGAGAAAAGTCTCTAACCGCATTGTTTTTATTGTCGAGATTCTAATGCCAATGCCAATGTCGTGAGTGTTTTAATTGTTTTTATTTATTGTTTGTGACGCACAAAAATATTTTAAGTGACGTGTTATCGGCACTGGTTTATTGTTATGCCGCTCAACCGCGTGTGCTGGAACGGTTGAGCGTTGATTGGCTGCAATTACCGATTTACGAGTCAACCATTTACCTTCAGAGTCCGGCAGTTTGTCGAACAATTTTCGAGTCATTTAACTCGGCACCGAAGTCTTAGTCGCGCCATCAACAATACGCCGCATCATCTGAAGTTTTTACCTGATAAAGATTAAATCAGTCAAAAGGCAAAGTTAAATGCACGAAGCGTCGACGTGATCCTCTGAAAACTTGAAACGGCAGCGACTCGAGCCGCCATTCATCGATTCATTTAAGACCACTCTTCGAGCTTTAAATATTTCCAGTCAGATCAGAGTTCAACCCGCAACGCCTTTTCAGTGCATTTTAATTGGAACTGTAAATGCGTCCAGTGTGTAGCTTTAAACGGTGCGATAGTTTCCCGTTTCATGTTACACCTGTCATCACAGTGCTTTTGCTGTGTTTTTAATGTTTTCACGCGACATGTCTTCACTGGGATCCCCAGTGTAGTGTTGCTGTCGAAGCGTCTGGAACCAGGGGAGCCGGCGACGACGACCAGCAGCACACAAGTCAAAGATTGAGGGCACCAAACGAAAAGTTGCTGGAATATGATTTTGAACTGTTGCGCCCCTAACGAAGTGTAAATGTTTGTCAATTTGAATTTTTAGCAAGAAAAGCAAAAGTGAAACCATTTTGATTTTTGTAGCTTTGCAACACGGTGCTTCAAATTTGTTTGGTGTTGGTAAACCACAAAATTACCCATTGTCTGGTTTTCAAAACGTATTCTTCCGCTGGTTTGTACCTTCCGTGAAAGGTCACGCACATGTTTGATAGATCCGGCGACCCTGTTTGAAATGCAGCATGCGGATTGTACGCCTTCGCTATAACCGACATGTCAGTGGATGTAAGCTCTGGTCGTTGGGCACGGAGAAATTTCAGCCCAGGTTTTTCGTTCAGGGACTTTTGTAATGCAATTGATTTTTGTTGACCGGCCACGATGTTTTGCTTCTACTGGTCAATTGCTAGGAACACTTGCGGTCGTCCCTGAGTGTTATTGTTTGAAATCAGCGCAAGCAACCCACGTTGTTAATAATTTGTACCTGTTATTGTGACAGATCTCCCATCTACTTTGCTTGCCTTCAACGACTTTTAACCCTTTTGTTCATTCAATCAACACTACCCTGATCTGAAAGTCCTTATGATCAAACATGATGTCTTTTTTGCTTGCACTGCTATCTATAGATGTTTTTGCTCTTTATTGAACCATTTACTCTTGCTAACTTTACGGCGCCAGTTCACACACAAATAAATAAACTTAATTTCTAGAAAAGCATTCGCACCAGCGTTATGGAATGAGTCGATGTTGAGCCATTCAGCTGGCGTTGCCAAATCACTTGAATTTTTTCATGAACATTTCGTTGTTTTGTGATTATTTAATTTTTACTTCATGCCTACTTTGAGTACTTTTTGGCAGTGATGGAATCTCGGGACTCGTCTCGTAACCCATTTTTGCGAGTGTCGGTCTAGAAGGTTTCAGGTCTCGAGACTTTGAAATTGCAAAGAAATGGTTTAATTAAATTTCTATAATTCAAAGATTTTTGTTTGTTGTATTTGCAGGTGAAACAGCCAAAACACGTCGGAAAAATGCCAGAAATTTGAAAATTTTCAACTTAGAAGTGATGACGAGATCTTTTTTTAATTTCAGCAAAATGCACAAATTTTGAAGTCTTCGTCTCGAATTTCAAGTCTCGAGATTTTTGATGAAGTCTCGGTCTCGAAGTTTATGGTCTCGGCTGCATCACTGCTTTTTAGATGTAGTGGTGTAGCACACGTTTTCAAAGGACCTTGCTGAATAACAATGGGTAATCAACCACATTTATTAAGAACGTAAAGTAAATATTACTTGTAGGCTACACTGTACACACGCTATTCTGTTCCCCTCCCCCCCAAAAAAAACAACGAAAGGTACCATGATTTTGTACATTTGTTGGAAGTGTTTGGAGTTTTAATTCGATTGTTGCCTTTGATATTCACGTTGCAAATTACATCCCTTGAGTGGTAGTTCTTATATGAAATTACCAGAGTGGTCATACAACAAAGCTATCATCAACATGAAATTTCAAGATAACTAATGTTACAAATGGTGCATTGAACCCCGTAGAAAGTGATTCTGAAAGAATAACAACATTGCTGAGAAAGCAATCGGGAACTCTCATATTTGATGGAACCGAGTTTCCCGTTTCATTAACAAACAAATTTGAGAAAAAAACATTGCTGTAAATATTTTTGGATATGGAAACAAGTGGAAACCCTTTGAGAGAAAAAGTAAATTTAACCTTTTGCTTCTCGAAAATAAGCGTTATTGTCTGATTATCCATTATAAAGTTCACAAACGTCAAGCCATCACGCTTTCCATCACTTTTCAAGAAAAGAAACTT
>JGI24158J21664_10007139_pt1 | contig 14809 bp, 8 predicted proteins | sample Ectturendosymbi3_FD_21664 | JGI IMG/M metagenome (IMG submission 21664) | reverse complement strand
TGTTATTGTTTTTGATGTCAACATTGTTGCCAGCGGCGGGTCCAGACCAGGCGTTTGAGGGGGGGCAGTCAAACAGGGGGGCGCCAAAATGTCTTCACTTGTTAAATACCCCTCGTTCGCTGTGAAAATCGTTGGGTATCACATAAACGTGGTTATCTTTTGTAGGCTAAAAAGGTGGCAATTTTTGTTCGTCGAATGATGCAACCTTTCATGAAATCACAATAGTTCGCTTTATATCATAATTCACAAAAAGTTTGAAGCGGGTCCAAGAAGATGGGCCCTGTTTTTCACAAGATGCACATAACTGAGAACATTGTTGGTGTCCCAAAATGTTTTATCTAAAAATAAATGTTTGAAAGATATACCCTAAGGCAGTGGTCCCCAACCTTTTTGTAATCGGGGACCGCTCTATGCATGACAGTTTTACCACGGCCCGGGGGTACTGTATGATGGTTGTTATTTTACAACAGCCGAAATAAAGTTACCAGTATGAACCATCATATACGACTGCTAAAGTACAGTCTGCAGCTTTTCTCCACCTCCAACACTCTCACTTTATGCTCCAATGCTCTCGCTCCGTGCACCCAACAGCGCTTCAATGGGAAAATTCGACAAATCACATCCCCAGATACTTGCCCTTTCGAAAGGAGAGCAATGGGGACGGATGTGCCATTTTATAGTGGTATCGTAGGTGATTTTATCGTCTATCGAGATCGAATTGAAACAGATTTATTGAAATTATGCACCCATCCAGAAAATTCGGAATGGTTTTCTGTAATTTTTTTTATTATTTTTAGGTCAACATTGTTGCTTAACAGAAACAAGCATAACTGTCAATGATTTGTTTGTTTTTTATAAGTTTCCACTGCGCTCAACTCTTTTATTGCCCCCCCCCGCCCTACCGCTGCTTCCATCCTCCCTGGTTTCTTATATTTGAACATTGGACTGCTGATGTCAAGAAAAATATCAATCCTATTAGTCCAGATTATCAAAAAGATGTGAAACTGTTCAAAATAGGTAGGGGCAGACGGGATGAGACCCTAAATTCACAGGATATACCTGAAAAATCAAGCTCTAGTCACCACGATAAAGTCATTTTCCAATTTATTGTATGCTACTATGAACCCCCCAAACAAAACTCAAAGCCATTCCCAATGCTGCTGATCGGGCGATGGGCCTGCTTGTATCCAGGCCAACAAACACAGGTGAGAATCAGCTTAGAACCAATTTAAAACCGCGAATATCATCCAACGCCGCATTTACTACTAAAAAAACTAGAATTTGCACCAGAAGACTGTTTTTCTGCTCAAATTTGTCTGAATTACACCGGAATGATTTAACCGATAAGCAACGTATTTTGCTGTCGGTTAAAGATTTCGCTAATCATGCCAAATTTGTTTTTTCGTGGCCGGCGTGAGATGTCTGTGGGTTTGAAATTGCAACGAAAGGATCACAACCATATGGCAGAGAACCTATTCACTATCACGGGCCACATATATTGCGAAATGTTGCTGGCGGGTCGCAAAAATGATTAATTTTATCTTAAACTTTTTTGCTTGCCTTCCTAAGGAAAATATGGAGAGAAAACTAGGAAAATGAACGAGAGATACGTTTCTTGAACTACTAAGTATCTGTTTATTAAGGATTTTCGTTTTGATGCCATATGGGTTTTATACTTGGCGACAAAAATTATGATTTGGGCCATAATAAAGGTTTACACGGTCTGCATTTGTTCCCCGGGTCGCAGGTCCCCCACCCCTGCCATACGGCGGCAGTCACTGTTGCTAGGCACGTAACCGGGGGAGAAAGGCACCGTACTCCCTCTCACATGTGACTGCAAATATTGAATCAATTAGCTGAAATTGTCATGGCCGCGAAAAACCTATTCATTCCACCAAGCGGATAGCTGGTATTTTGCCAATATTTTAGCGTTAGAGCAGACTGCTGTGTACTATGTTTTGTTGAGGAGCGTCGTGCTACCACGTAGTGATTCAATGCTACGCTGCGTTTTCTCCGTTGGTCTGAGCCTGAGGTGTTGCACAATTGCAATTGTTAGGTCACAATGTTCGGTCATGAAACACGCTCAATACATTTTTGTCAGATAGCGGTAAGTTGCTATCATATGTTGCCATAGTTTTTTACAGGCTTCATTATGGTAAAGCAGTGGCACTGTTTCCGACAATAAACTCATCCACTTACCTTTATGTTACAAAACTACTATACCATGCAGGGGCGTAACGAGCGGGTTCAAGGGGGGAATCATTCCCCGAGCGCCGAATGAGTGTGGGGGTCACCGAAAATTCCCAACAACGTCACAAATACTTCTTTCAATACAGTACATTTGCTTCCATAAGACCTCAGATTCAAATACGGGGACGCCAAATGCTCCTTGCCCAGGGCGCCGTCTAATCTCGTTACGCTCCTGGTATCATGCCGATCTACTCCTGAATCACGGACTGCACTGCAGGGGCGTAACCAGGGGGGAAATGGGGACACAATTCCCCGGGGGACGAATCACTATCGGGGCACACCGAATCGCTGCGGGGGTCACCGAAATTCTCAACAGTATCACAAGTGCTTTCTTCAGTGCAGTACATTTGCTTCCGAAAGATCTCAGGTTCGAACATGGGGCCCCCAAAGTTGCTTCTTGCCACGGGGGGCACCTAACCTCGTTACGCCCCTGCTGCACTGGCAGCATACCTGAAAAAAGTTTTTGGCTTTGCAAGCTTCCTAAATCGTGCGTCAGTTATAAGTTTTCCATTGCGTTCTTGTTTTCATTGCTGCTTTTCCTTTCAATGCTACCATCAAGCATTATAAATGAACTTGTAACAAAAGTATATTTGCACAGCTCAGCGACAAGTCCAGAATTGTGTTGACGAAAGCGACCGCGTTTGTAATTGCTGAGCAGTTCTCACGCGGTAAAGAAACTAGAGAACAGTATTATTATTACGAAAGAATAGCATTGTAGATTCCAATCGACAAGAGGCTGGGTCCAAGTCGGGCACGTGAATCTTAAAGTTCAGCGAAGTAAAACATTGTTTGTTTAGAATATTTTTAAGTTCTTTTTCTACTTAGTTAAGCACCAAAAAGGGGCACATTTGTATCAAGAGGGCGCTGTTTCAACGAGGCGCCACAGACGTTTTCAAACTACCCCCCATGGATACGCCACTGATTGTTGCTAAGCAGAAACAAGCATAGTTGGTAACGATTTTTGTTTCTTTGCACGTTTTCATTGCCCTGAACTCTATTACTGCCCCCCCTTCTTCACCGCTACTCCGGTGTCCCTATATCTGACTCACCTGCCAACTGTTCTTCCCCATACTGAAAAAAACATACGGTGTTAAATGTGGATGACATGTGTGGCTTTATATTAAACAATTTCGATGAAAGCTGTAACGTCCAGGAACATTGTTTCAACTGTTGCGCATGAGGTATCGTTTATTTTCTTCTGTAGAAGTGATAAAGGTTTCTGGGGTTATTTGAACAATTATTACTTGTTTTAATGCTATTACTTGTTTTTAATTATTACTTGTTTTAATTGTCTTAATGTTCATACTTAACACACTTGCAGAACTCGTGCAGTGTATTGGACTGCAGCAGAAGACAGGTCTCGTGGCAACTGAGACATTCATAAAAGTACTTGTTTCCTGGTTCAGGTTAAGTAAAAATGCAGAGATAAGCATCAAGCTCCGCAAAGTTTTTTAACGGAACAAAGGCGTGAAACAGTCACGTTCTTATTCGACGAGTCACGAGCAGAAGTTTGTTAAATCTACAACACAAAAGCTTCCGGAAGTTGTCATTACTTACTTGTTCTGAAATGAAATCCATTTCTTCGTACATTTTTTCTTCTGACCAGCCAGCTGTCAAAAATAAATGCAACATTTGCGTTTTTATCAGCAAATGTTGTAGAATTCGGACTATCTGTCAGTAAATGGCAAACGCATTTTCAAAGTGCTGCTGCACTGTGACATTACGAACATTTAGAGGCAGTTTAAACCAGTGGTTCTCATACTTTTCTGCACGTTGACCCCCAATTAAAGTATGCAAATTTTCTGTAGACCCCGTGGCCAAGCCCAACCGTTACTGATACAAGGAAAGTATGTGTCAAAATAAATTTGAGTACTTTTTACTTGAAATGCATGATAAAGTAATGCACAATCAGAAAATATGCTTAGAACTATAGATGTAAGCATAACATGAAACATAACTGCCAGTGCTGCACACCATTTTCTCCACTTTCAACTTCAATGTGAATGATGTGACTGATGGGATTCAACAAGCACACTGATATTTGTGACGTAACAAACAGAACAGTTGTCACAATGTCATCACAATGGACGATTTAATAAAAATATATTTTCTATTCGAATCGAATGTATTTTTAAACTGCTGTAGCTGAGACGTGATCAGCCCTCTTAATTTGGTTGATTTGTTGAAAAACATCGTTTGCATTCCTTGCCCGATTAACAATAATTTTGAATTGGAGACTTCATTGCTCCAGTAGACCCCAGCAGTTATTCATTGGCCCCCTGGCCATTCAGTGATCCCCATTCGAGCCAGTGACTATTTATCGACCCCTTGAATGGTCCAATTGACCCCTCGGGTCGATATCGACCACTTTGAGAACCACTGCTTAAACACACTGCTGTTGCAGTTCTGCTTATCTGGTCTGGTTTTTTATTCCCAGCAATTTCGATCTTATTTCCAGAACTTGCTGGGGGCATAGTGTAGCGATGACGCTGAAATTTAATGCATTTTGAAGCTTGTGTTTGTTTTGCAATCAAGTTTTACGCTGACTATTTTTATCAGAATTATGGACTCCACTGTCAGGGTATTGAAGTTAAAACGATTGTTGACTAAGCCGTAAGTAATTTTGTAAGCTGATGTCTAACGCCATCCTTTCGTTGATCCATTGTGTTGCCTGTTCAGTCATTTGCTTTCGGCGTAGTTGGAATTAAACATCATTAGCTTAGCGATCGAGCAAGCTAATGATTGCTTTTGGAAATTGTCCGCAGCACTTGTTTTCAAGCGAGTTTTTTTTACTTGGTTTATCAAATTAAGAAAGTAAATTCTCAGTAAGTGATGATGTCACCAGGTGACATTATCTGGATAAATCACCAAACAGATCCATCACCCACCCACTTCCGCAGCTTCTGTGTAATTCAATCCGTGCTTAACTGCCATTTCTTCTATCTGCTGTGGAAAATGATATTCACAAACGCACTTCACGTCGGCCCAGACCCAAAGTGGGAGGGAGACCGAGATCGAAAAAACCCACACCTGGTAAAAAAACGAAGTTTAGTAGGTTCTTTTTGCTTAGTTCCGTTGAAAGTCTTTTTTTGCAAACGGTTCAGTTTAAAAAATTTATCCGTAAGTGCTTTGCATTAAAACATAAATATCTGTAGCGTTACAAAGTCTGCTTTGAGTCTATTTTCAAATAAAGCGTGTGGGTAAAAGATCAAGAGCAGAACATTGGATGAGAAAGACGTGGATGAAGCAAAAATCGATGTCAAACAAACACATCCTCACTCCAAGTGTGATCAGGACTGCGTTTCCGTGAGTCCTCAGCTTTCGCCAAGTCGCAGACACGGGGTGCACGATCGCCACATAGCGGTCAAAACTCATCAGCTGCAAAAACACCGAAGTTACAACAAGACCAGGGATTTTTTTCTAAACAAGGTGCAATGCAAACCAATTTGTAATTATGTTATCAAAATCATTACCAAAGGCGACTTAGTTCCCTCCTTTAAGGTTTTCAATTTTTGAAGGGCGTGAATGAGATGGTGTTTCTTGTCCCAAACTCAAAGGGGTTAACAGCTGTCGCTTCAGTGCCAGGCCTTAAATTGATTGGCTAAGTTTAGCTAAGGTCTAAAGCGTTAAAAGTACTTCTGGCGGTTTCAGCTTTTTCCTATCCTACAATCGTTAATAAAGAAAATTAATAGACTTACAATATCCCAAGTGTGTTTGGTTACTTTATTCAACAGGTGGAAAGCTTGATACGAAGAAAACATTTAGAAAAGAGAAACATTTCAATTCACAGGAAAACGCTTTTAATTTATGTGCGATAGCTCAATTTTTGCTATCAATCCAGCGTGACATGTTTGGCTTAAAGTATCCGCAATCAGGAAAATGTTGATATCGTCTTCTGGGTTTTTCCTAAAAGCAATGAAACCAAACAAGTATTGGCGGCTTGCTTATGGCGTCTCAAACGTCACAGCAAACTTCTTGGGAAAAGTGATAGATTGCGTTTCTCTAATGGCTTCCGTGATGAAAATTTTTTTCAAGAGGGTAAACGTACAGTAAGAAAAAATATCCCTGAATAGTAGTTCATCATGAAGATGCCTTGGTAAAGACTGCACAGAGCTTTCGGGAGCTCCCAGGATCCAGTGAAGTCTTGGATTGCCCGAAGAGGCAGCATTGCTAAGAAAAGAGAATCCGCAATTGCCAGCTGGAGCACATACCTGCGGAAGAACAGTTAGGAAAGCGTTGATATCATGTAATCTCTAATAGTGAAAGCGGTTTTCTCCACGCGTTGTTTCTTCCTTGTGCAGTTAAGAAGCAATGAAAAACATTTTGGTCTTTTACTCATGAAATTTCGTCAACTGCACGTGCTTTTAGGAATTTTGCGCGTTTATTTGGTACCATTGCTTGGTAGGAATTTATTTTGCAATTATTATAGAGTAGCCAAACCTTCGGCTAAATTAAACATTTGTACGACAACACAAAGCTTTTTTCTGGGCTAATTACATTTCCTGCAGCAAGAATTGTTGGAATATTCACTAAAAAAGGCGATGGTTTGCGTTTATACTCAAATTTGTCTGTTTTTTGCTCTGGTTACTAAATTATTTGTTGTGCTACTGATTGTATCTCCAGAGCCAGGAAATAAAAGCAACATTTTACGATGTTGCGGCACGTGGTTGGAGCAGGGACGGATCCGGCACAGTGGACGTTTTCTGTCCATAACTGCTGCTTTGGTTCTTGCGGCCTTGGTGACCCAGAGAAAATGAAAGAGAGACCCCTAGTGTTCTGCAGACACCACAAGCACCACAAAGGTTGTCAATTACTGACATGCATCCATCAAAACCTTGAAATTGTCAATAATTCAAAATACCTGTAAAGTAATATTTATGTTGGATGTGCCCCTGGCACAGGTTCAGCCCCGGGCGCCATCTAACCTCGGAATGGGACAATTCGGCGACGCCACTTCGGCGATGGACGTTTCGGCGATAGATCGGTTGTAAGACATGGTACTTTTGATGGGAGCGCTTTTTGTGTACTTCAAAAAATTTTGTGTTTAACTTTAGGGTTCAGGTTTAGCTTAAGGGCAAACAAACATCTTTTGTAATCTAAACGTCGAAGAACAGTAGAATTCGCCTGTAACGATTTCGCCTATAACGACGCTTTTTCTTCGGTCCCGGAAGAATCCCTATCTTTTTCTTGTTTTGCATTCGGCTACAACGACTTCGTCACTTCGACCATAGCGACGCTTTTCGTCGGTCCCTTGAAGTGACGTCATAGGGTAATTCTACTGTATTTCAAAAACACACTTTATTCGTATAAAACTTGGTGTCAATCCAGCGGGGTTTCCAACCCCGTGGAAAACAAACCCAATAAGTATCGGCTCACGTAGATGAGTGAAACATGAAACAGACAGAAGATTCTCAACCGATCTGGTCAGGCCCAAGCAGCCGCTACGCACGAAAACATGGCTGAATTCGATGCAGGAAAGCGGCATTGACAATTCAGACACAAAGCATATTAAAGTTATTAGTTCCATTTACAGCTGCGATTTGATTGTCAACCGCTTGTCATATTCGTACAAGTTGATTACTCGCTCGTTCCAACTAAGAATTCCCACTCATTTTCCGTGAAGCTGGGGAGGAGTCCACCTTGGATTTCACTTCAGGAGGTACCTGGTCGTCGGCAAGAAATGCCAAATGGTTTAAAATAAAAGAAAGATTGCGAAACGGGATATTTTTTTGGTGAGTTCGCAAACGGCCGGTTTTTCTGCATTTGTATTTTTCGATATGTAAAATTTATTTGAAATTTCGTAATGGGGACTCAGTGAGAGGCGAAGCTGCTGCAACCACATAACAGGTATTTTTCAAAAATGCGCAACGAAAATCCGGCTCCATGCGTCTCCATGGTTACTGTTGTTCCACATAATGCATTTTAAATCCAGAAAACACTGCACAAGCAAGAAGATGGGTCTGCAGTTGCAGCAGTCATGGAAGAACTAGTCTGTTAGTTCGTCGCGTTCACTTGTTTGTGCTTCAACACATGAACTACTCGTCGGTGATTCAACTGTCTTATTTATGAGTCAAAGAATTGCAGGAAGTAGACCTACGTGAATGAGTAGGTTACGCAAGGCGGGGATTTCACATGTTTTTCAATTCGTTCGCGGAAATTGCGTGAGTTGTGCCGCGTTCAACATATTGTTTTTAAATTATGTCAAAACCCAATGAAAGCTTTGTGTGGAAGATATAATCAAAACTAGTTGCTCTTCTTCAGGAAAACGCAAAGTTTAAAATATGTTATTATCCTATAAAAAAGTGAATAAAATGGCAATAAATGAGAAATTGATTCGCTGAAGGATGAGTTAAGAAAACTTTTTAAGCAAAAACACAGCCTTGGTCGTTTCGTGAACAACCAACCTCTGATTAAATGCATTTATTAAATTGGACAAAAATGATGTTATTTTTATGCGTGCTGCAGGAAACCCACTACGTACAGTTTTTGGATTTTTTATCTGAATATATCTGAGCAATCCAGTCGGGTTGCACTGAAATATCCGGAAATTGCGAATATCATTTCAGTTTTTTCAATGATCCTCAGAACAAGTCTTCGAAGACGACGTCATTGGACGGTGAAGGAAGGGTGCAAAACGACGTGATATCTTATGTGAGGTGCTAGATGGTTGTCAAATCATTTTCAAGCTGTTTGTGCTTTTTTGGTTTTGTCTCGCACAACTTTTACGTATGTTTGGTTTGTGTTCATCAAACATGCTCGAACTGATTTCATTGTAATTATCCCTCAGGGAGGTCAGGTCGCTGTATTTTCGCATTACCCTTCCGGCTGATCTTGAACTAAAAAGAAAGCAGGCGCCAATTCAATAGGAATATTACTTGACTTGCCACCAACTTCACCTTATGTTTTCATACAAATCGCAATACATAGGTACTTGCATCAATAACAACAATGGAATTGTGTAAACATGGTCTAAATATGATCATGAAATAAAAAATTTAGCAGAATTAAAAGTGGCATCAGGTTTCACCAACTGACCAGTGGGAGATACTTTTCTTGAAATCTTTCAGAACGACGATGACGAAGATTGCCACAAAATTGAAGATAAGACCAAGAATCGAGATCACAATTTCGACCACCGCCGCCCAGTACGTTGGCGTTGGAACGCCACTGCACTGAACCATCCTTAAAATTTCTTTTTGCGAGTAGTTCACTGAAAAAAAGGAAAGAACAAGATGTGCGGCGCTGCACAGCAACAAACAGTCGGCAGTATCACGCAACAGTCAGCATTGTCACGCAACAAAACCACCCGAGTTTCGCTGCAGCAGTCGGAAGTTTTACATAATCACAGGTTGTTTACTGAGTTTCTTTTTCGGTTGGAGCCCTGGAATACTAACGTGGGTCACGGTGACAGTATGAGGTCATCCACGTGAAACTACGTAAGCACGCGTCGACGCGCTTTCAACTCTTCAGTAGCTTCATTTTTTTGTGTGACTTGTAAATAGGTGCGATTGCGGTCATCCTCGCTCTTTTCTGTTTTGCAATGGAGCGAGTTCGCCACGAGTTCGCGTCACGCTGACCCGACGTTATGGTTTGCGTGATGTGGCAAAAGTACGCTTAACCCACGTTATGGTTAGAGCGGGGTTGAGCGCCAGGTGGCTGTAAAGAGCTGAAACTGACTCAGCGCATGCTTCTACGGTCGTGTTAGCAGTATGCAACATAAGAAGTTCTTCAGGCCCAAAATTGTTTCGTTCTGAGTAATTCAGTTCAGAATATATGAAATTTACACACACACCCCCCTTTTCATCAAAAATCGTATGATATTAGAGTACGAAGTAACTTTGTTAGTGCTCAAACTGCTCAATGAGAGTTATATTTTCAGTGTAGTTTTTGTGGTAAACTTTAGTTGAAGGAAAGTTTTTTTTTGTTTTTTTTAAACCGGGTCATGCATACCCGACGTTATGGTTAGTGTGACAAAAACTGAAGATTAGTATTCCAGGGTTTTAATAAAAGTTACGCCATATTATATTCGCAGTCGCACCGCATTTTTCACGAAGCATGTGCGTTTTAAAAAGCCAAAGCATAAGACTTGCGAGGAAGCGCAACGCCAAGCCAAGGATTTGGTTCAGGCCTTGCGCTAGTTTTGCTTCATAGTCTTATACACACCTATATGCTCTCGACCTAGCAACACACCATGCCACCGGTAACAAACCAGGTATTTCACGCTCAAGGTATTTCAGGCGCAGAGTTCAGGCTAACCGCAGAGCCAACCTACTCTTCTTTTGAATACAACGCGGTTATCACTGGCCATGCATTGAGTGTATCCCTTGAAACGCGACACCCTTGCAATGCAATGTAATTCTTGTTGCGGTGCAGAGACGTCACCATCTGTGAGGCAGCTTTGTCAATGCACTGATCATTGTCTAAATGCAATAATGCTGCTAGTAAAGCTTTCATGACCATTTCATGCACAAGGTCTGGAGCTGTATCAGTTATTTTGCAATATTTTCGGGGCTATTGTTACTGCCAATCAAAATGATGCTAAATAAAAACAGACCAACTCAAACAGAAAGAAAATGAGATGTGGCGTCGCAGTCATGCATGAGCGGGTGTCTGTAAATACGAGGAGGAATTGGAATTAAAGGCAGTGAATAATTGTCTGGGGTGATCGTTTTTATCAGTGCATGATTTGTAACGATCAAAGGCTTAAAACAAACTATAAAATTTACAAATCATCTTATTCCTTCTTTGTAACCGAAAACCGCAGGCCGTGAGTTTGATCAAAAAGCTGTATTCTAAGACAATTTAGCTCACAAAGCACCACATCCCTTGTGAAATCTTTGTTTGTATCAGATTATTCGCTTTTGAGCCATCGTAGCTGATTTTATTCTGCCAAAATTGCAGGCGTGTTCTCGCGCGTTTTTTCAGGCGTTTCAGCGGAAATGATCCGCTCTTTATTCAAGTCATGGTTTGTTAATAACTGTTCACGGATCCAAGCATACAGGTCAAAACCTTTGACGAAGAGAACTTATTTTTACCAGTTATGGTGATTTTAACAGAAAATTTCAAGCTCGCTGCCACATTGCAGTTGGCCTGAGTTAAACTGGTGACTGTACGTCAGTCGCCATATTCTCTCGCGTGCGAGTCTGTTTATGTAAAATATCAACGATAGCGATTGTTTAGTGCAATCTTAATACGAAAGTTGCATTAGGTAACAATTAAAATAGTCGGAAGTTACGTTTTCCCACTTTTCCATTAAAACGTGGATACCTTGCCAAGACATTTTGCTGACTAGCAATTGAACCACCGGTGATCAGTCACTCGCTTCAGGGTCAAGGTTTACGTGTTACGTCACAAGACGAATCACGCAACTTTTTCGTCAGCAGCTTACCACGTTTGCCATAGTAACGAGCACCATGGTAATGAGCCAGCTCCTTTCTTTCTACTGTAATGTTGTCCATCGATTTATTCTAGTGAAACATGTTTGCTGCTTTTAAATTTTAGTTTTAGTTGTTATTTGATTGACAACCTACGCATCCATTTTAACACAAAGGCTGGGTATTTACGAACCAAGCAATATTGCAAACTGTGATCAGCTTTCCTTCGATGTTCTACCGTTGGTTCGTTTTCAGTTTATTCAGTGCAAAGCGCAAGATCATGGGTCAAGTGGAAATAATAACCTGGGCACCATTAGCGACCTGTTGATATTGAAAATGTCTGTGTGCTTTGCAATCACCTTCATGCAACTTCGCCCAAGCCTATAATAAGGGTTGAGGTCCAGGTGACCCACTCCGGCAAATGTGATAATAAAATGATGACAACAAGATTGTATATAAAGCTGGCTGGAAGTAAAATGCACATTATTCTTTAGACGTGGCAAAAAGTTTATAATTTCGGGAGTCACTCAGAAAAGTTGTTTGTGAAAAACATTTTGCAAGCCCGTGGAGTTTTTCAGCAAAATTTCAGAAAAAAGAACGAAAACCAAATTTATGTTCCCGGGTCACTTTGAGGAAAAATACTGGAAGCGTTGCTTTTGGTAAAACTTACTTTCATAAAGACGTTTAATATCTTCTTCTGTCACATCCTTGAAATCCATCGTTTGAATCTGTCAGACACCTCAACTTATACAAACCTAAGTGATGTTAGCTTGCCTGGCGAAAGACAACTTGACTCTTTTTCTTTGCATAATTTACAGCGTGCGACTGCATTTGTTAAACAGCACAGAGCTCTCAGCCCAACTATTTGCAAATCGTGAGGTAAAGCTACCTTTAGAGTTTTCTAAGTTTATAAAATCTTTAAATCTTTTCACTTAGACGCCTGTAGGTCACAGTAATAATTTTTGAACTTGTATTTTCATTCTGGGGGGGGGCGTTGGACATCAAATCTCAGGATAGTTTTAGGAGACTACTTCAGTCGAACTTCCAACAAGCGCTTTTCTGTTCTGGTTGCCAGTTTAACTGTTCTCGCTCATCCTTTATTTTGACGACTACATATTTAAATGGCACTACGGGGCAGGCCGTCGCGGTCAACTATTCCATTTCCTGACCGTTTGCGAAGCAGAAAAACGCTTTAAATCCTTCCTTTCCATCTCGCATGCAACGCAACCGCTGGTTGTGCGCATGTTTCTGGGAACGGCGGTTGCTGACCTCCGCGGCCAGCGAGCTGTTTGCTTCTCTATACTGCCAGACAGACAGAATGCAGCTTTTCCTCACTTTTTCTAAGATTAGAGGAAATACGAGACGGAAATGTGCATCAATTGGTTTCATATTTTGTCCCGTGGGCTTTCGTTTCCTCTTTTGGCTGCACTGAGTCTAAGTCCGAGTAAATGGAATAGCTGTTTATACTAAGCGTTTGTCTGCAAACGGGAGTCAGCTTTTCTGTCTAGCCGGCATCTCCTGGCCTTTGGCTTAGGCAGCATTTGGGGGACAGGCAGCATCTGGGGGACATGAACAGTTGAACAAATGCCGGCCAATCATGTACAACTTGCTTCATATAAGACAAAAACAAACCGAAGGCAAGCACGGTGCAGTACGCGGTTTCCGTGGAAAACAGAAGAAATCCATGATCCCAACAGTTTCAAACGTCCAGGCAAAAAATAAAACTTTCCCGCTGAACTAAAATCTGACTTGTGCAGACTATGGCATTATGCAATGAATTGTGTGATATGCAATCAACAGTGTGTTTACCGAAAAATAAAATTTTCAAAGAGCTGTTCAGTGCACCGAGGTATTTAGAACAAACCAGATAATAAGGTAACAGCGATAAATTGTCTTACCGCGGCACTGTACAGTTTTCCATGGCATCCCAAATAAACCACATATTCATGACTCTTACAGTACATTGCTACTTTTGTAAACAACGCCGTTTCGACTCTCTGGATACCAGATAAATGGTTTAACAAACTTAACACGCAAATTAATGTTCAAAGCACAACCCTCCCTCGTGTGAAATAATTCTCATCTCTCTTTTTTTATCTATATGTTGTGGTTATTTATAAATTTGCCATTCAGTTTCACCCAATTGTTTGCTCCCTTTTCCTACCAGAGATTTATTTTTGTGCCTCCCTTTCAAACATTTACCCTGTTCTGTCCTCCGGAGAGTACGTCTGTCAACCTCACGACCTCAAGACCCCACCACGCATCCTCTGCCCGTTTTGTGTCATATTACGCCCAGCTGTGGTTCCGCAACTGCGGTTTTTCTGCCCTTTAAATGGCGACAGACAGTTGATCCGCTAAAGTGAAAGCAACTGTTTTCCAGCTTTTGCCTGCTGCGCTTGTGTCCTGATTTATTCATTTTGTCTTGAAATTGTTTGTGTTCTCTGCTCAAGTTTCAGCCTTCCAACTTTTCACCTCCAAGCGTTGTTTGCAGATATCGGGACGGAGTATGCGAAATATTGTCAAATCGATTTCCTGACAATTTCTGGTTGATTCAAGTGAGTAACCATTGTGGAAACTAATCACTTTAGGGCAACCAAAATTCAATAAAGTCAAAATTTTTCTGCCTTTTCTGAAGCTTATGAAACGTCCACAAACCACATTTCACGCTCATACCATTGAGGGAATCCCAAGTTATTAGGTCAAAACAAGTCAAAATTTATCATTAGGTCAAAATTTATCATTAGGTCAAAATTTATGGTTGGGTCAAACTTTTTTGCAACACAGTTTTTTTCTTTATCAATATTTTATTGAAACTACAACAGCAGATATTGATATGCTTTTGCAAGTTTGGTTGCAAATCTGTAATAATCATGGGTTGGTTGCAATATCTGACGTAAAAAAGTTGTTTTGCCCAGTGCTTGACGATTGAATGTCGTGTAGGATAGGCGTGTTAAGGCAAGAAACGTGTTCTTACAATCCTTGGTTTGGTGAATGCTCAAACTATTCTACATATAGCATTTCAACGTTATGTTGTTCTCATGTTTGACTCTAGACTCTACTGTAGTTATTAATGTACTTATCAATATACAGGGTGACCCAAAAAGGTGCGTACCCATATTTTGTTCGATAAAAAACCCATTTTTTAACGAATGTCTTTTCTGTTGCAGGACGTGATAGGTGAATCT
>JGI24158J21664_10007135_pt1 | contig 14814 bp, 11 predicted proteins | sample Ectturendosymbi3_FD_21664 | JGI IMG/M metagenome (IMG submission 21664) | reverse complement strand
ATCCCGAGCGGCATGTGCGCAGAGCTTCGCACCGTGGCAGCAAGCAACAATAGAGATCACCCGACGAGATCACTCTCGTCGTCACCGTTAGCAAGCACAATAAATTGTTCACCAGGTTCACAAGCATTGTGAGAGGTCACTCACCAAGATCACTCCATCGAGATCACTCTATTATTGCTTGTTCGCGCCACATACATTATGGTGTTATTCTTCACGCACATCCCGTTCGTGTTGAATCGCACAATCAACGCAACACCACCGGAGAGGTTGCAACAGCATGAACGGACGCTATCAAACTACGTTACGTGGAAACAACGTCCAATCGTGTCTAGGCTGGAAAACGGTTGATATGAATGCAGTTTCATGACGGACAACGTGTCTTCTATGGCTTACAAAGAAAAGATGAACAAGCTGTTGGAGTATGGATATGCTCACAAGTGGATCCCACAGCATTGCCAAATCTGGAGCAAACTTGGTATGCCTCATCATGCGCGTCACTTCTTCAGGGAAGTCCCCAAGCTCTGCATGATTGCGCCGCAGGATACCTAGGTATCTTTCTAAGCAACAAGCTGCTTCAAGTATCAGATTCAACGAGCATATTTTGCGGTTCAAACAAAGATAAATTGCTTTCACTGCCAACATAAACGTTAAGTTCTCTAAAATTTTCGTCGATCCGCGTGGTTGGGATTCTTTCCGGTTTCTCTGGTGGTTTGAAGATGTTTTTTCTCGACCTGCAAACGATGATTAAGCGTTTGTGCGCTTGTGCTAATTCTTCGCCTGCCTGCGCAAACTACAAGACCAAGAAAACTGTTGAAGGCAATCGAATCAACGCCTCACCAGAAACTCTGTCAACCATCACAAGTTGTGCTTATGTTGATGATTGCTTGGAAACCTGTGGATAGCTCAAAAGTCGCTGAAAAAGTTTTGCCGAACTGAACGTGGTTTTAAATGACGGTGGTTTGCATCTCACAGAATATGTTAGTAATAACAGAGTTGTCCTTTCCAAATGCAACGAAAGGACCTTCTTCCATCTACTCAGTCGTTCCAGCATTAGAATCTTCCGGCTACCATGATGTTAAAGATTGTGTCGAATGCGGAAGCGGACGATTTGCAAACAAACATATGCGTCACGCTTAAACTAGCTGCCAGAAGAGGAATTAATACATGCCAAGTCAACTTTTCGATCTCCTTGCAATTGTGCATTTATATCTCATTCAAAAACATGTCAATGCAGAAACTTTCTCAAATGAATATAAACTGGGACGATCCCATCCATGGTAAAATTGAACATCGTTTGAAGACGTTGGTGCAAGTGTTGATCTAGCAATGAGATGTCCGACTTCACCCTTGTTGAAAGCCTTTTCTAGAGTTATGACGAAGTTGGACTTCACGTCTTCTACGGCACTAGTGACATTGGTTACGGAGCTGTGTGCTGCATATATTCTACTTTGGGCACTTGCGTACACTGTGCTTTCCTTTTGGGAATATTTCGCGGTACACCATCGAAGGTATTGACTGCACCGGGACGCGAGTTGTGCACTGCCACTGTATCTGTGAAGCTTGCAAGAGCGGCAGATAATAACATGGACTTTGATCTACCCAGGACTTACTTTTGTATTGTATTCGACCGCTATCATGCATGACATCAGAAGTTGCCGTTTCCGCTTTCAAACTATTGTCACGAATCGGATCACTAACATGACAACTCTGATACATCACAGTAAAGGCATGTTGACTCAAAGCGAAACCCCGCGGGCGCTAGTTCACGAGCGCGAACGTTATTCCACTGTCGTAACGTTGAAATGTTCAGTTGTCCAGATTGCCTGTGATGCCAGCAATTTTGTCTTCTGGTGCATGATGAGTGATGACCCGGAGATGACAAGCAATGTTACTGTTTTTGTCGCTGAGAAAGAACTGTTTGCTTCATAACCTGATTAGGCATTTGTCTTCGTGGATCAAGTTGGTAAAAGCAGTCATCTTGGCCGTTGGGATTCAAAACTTTGCAAAGCCAAATTCTTCTATGATACAAGAAGTTAAAGCGCAAAAATCTGCCAAAGCGCTATTAAAATGGAAGTCAAACCGCAAATTGCTAAGAAGGTACAATACAAGCGTTTGGTTGTTTCGAATTGCAACTATGGCCTGAACTTCACGTGGTCAGTGACAAGAAGCCATTAAAGGCAGTAAGATGTCGTAAAATGCGGATAGTTGCTCTTGAAATAGTTTGGTCTTTTCGTCATATGTTGCAAGATCTTCACTTTAAGCCAAGCTGCATTGTTTCAACTTTTTTGTGCAACACCTTGAGAGCTTTCTTGTCTTTGCCATTTAAATCTGTTCGATGGGACACTGAAATTTAGCCATATTACACGATAAGTTATGACACAAGCAATGTCAGCCCTAAGCATGTGTGCGTGTCGCCGTGTTGGGAAATTGTGCTAATTTTGGCTGAGTACATGCACAGCAGTGAAAAAAATGAAGAAAATTCTGTGCTGTTGGCGAGTAAACAGTGCATGATGCACATAAACGCATTCCATGCAGGGGCGGATCCAGGGAGGCGATTGGGGCGATCGACCCCCTAAAACCTACTAAAGTAACTTGATTCACTATAATTTTCTACAATTCGGAAAACGGCATTCACGATATAAGGCCATTTGTCGTCCATTATTTTGTTACAGCAGTGTTGTGGAGTATACTTCATCTCTCTCACAGTAGCGAAGCTGTTATGAGACTTGACTACCAAACTGAAATCACCCCCCCCCCGATCTTACTGACTGGATCCGCCCCTGATTCTATGTTGTAGCTGGTAAGTCGACAAAAGGAACTAATCAGCCAAGGTTTGTTGAACTCATGTTGCAACTAATTCACAGCATATGCAAAACTGGTCCGCAACATGTATCTACAACCAACTTGAGTTATTGTGCCTGACTATGCAAAGTGTTTAAAAACTAGAATTCCAGGCGATACAGGTTTTTGGGTTATTCTATAGATGGGAACGTGAAATTGATTGGATGGCTCTAAACGGCATCAACCTTCCTCTTGCATTCACTGGCCAAGAAGCGATTTGGGATAGAGTGTACCAAAGTCTTGGATTTTCTCGCAGTGATGTTAATGAGCATTTTGCTGGACCAGCTTTTTTAGCGTGGTAAGATTTTTTAATGTTTTGCTTCCTTCATGATTTTTTGAATTGCATGTAAGTTACGCAGAGACAGAAAAAACGCAAAAACTTTGATCTCTAAGTCGATTTTCTTCCCAGGGGTAGAATGGGCAACATTCATGGATGGGGTGGTCCTCTTCCAGATTCATGGAAGCAGAATCAGCTTGCTTTGCAGCACAAGATACTGCAGAGGATGAGATCGCTTGGAATGATTCCTGTTTTACCTGGTTTCGCTGGTCACGTTCCAGCTGCCATAACAAAACTGTATCCACAGGTGAGGGTTTTGTTCCATGCATCGCTACCTTTAGTGAATTGAATTCTGACAACTGTGGATTGCTAAATTTTTGTTCATCATGCAATTGCTATTGCAGTGGTTTTCAACCTTTTTCATGCAGCGACCCATTTTGCAACCCAATTCAACCTAACGACCCTCATCCGAAAATCTCAAATCAGCCATATGAAATGCTTTTATGTTTGCACAATAGAAAATCACAATGACTAAAATAACGTACGATATCACTATGTTGAACAAAGACTCATTATATTCATGCATATGGCAGCATCAGTGAGAGAGATTCGTGCCGTATGCAAATCACTTCACAAAAACAACTCACTCATTGAAAACTAGAATGACTCCCAAGTTACCGACTGCAATCAGGTATCTAATTTACAAACACAGCACATTCGTACGTCACAAGGTCATTCGTGCATTTCCAAACGCAACAGTGCTGTAATGGTCATAATCACACTCAAAACAAGTTTGAATGATAAAGTTAGGCTATCATTTTTGCCAGGTGATCCTATTATTTTAGCTACGACAAAAAGTGATTCCATATACGAAATATAAAATACAGAAATAATTAGGAATATTTTTATCAGAAACTCTCGCACCCCCTAGAAAAAAGGCAAACGAACCCCACGGGGATCGCGACCCCAGGTTGAAAACCACTGTGCTATTTTATATACGATCGGGTGCACAGGAAAGCATGAAGTTAATATTAAAGCAGCTATACAACGCGCGCCTTCGTATAGTCATAAAATGTAACTTCACTTGCTGGGTATTTGCAACCTGTCACATCTAGCGCGTGCTTGGCACTAGTATATAGGTACCTGCTAATCGCAAGGGTTAATGATTTATCAACCTGAAGAGAAAACATTGCGGAGGTTCGATCAGATGTTATTTGATTGTTTTTCTACTCGTGGGCAAAAAATTGTGGATGTTTTTCTGAGAAAGCGGAAACAAGAGATGCACACCATTTGCTGCTTTGGAAAAAAGTATATTCCACAACAAACACGACTATGTCGCAAATTTTTGATACTGGACGACGCGTCATATACCGCCAAATGATAAAGTTCATTAAGTTTGCAATTTCATCCGATTCCAGAAAATACGTCGTATTGTTTGGTTTCGCGCTTGTGGACATTGCACTGGCAATCTGCATTTGGCAACTTGAGTTGCAGTGTGCGATGACAACCTGATTTTTACTTAAAAACCCCTGTTTTGAAAATATCGAGTTGTCAAACGGAGAACGTGAAATAGGAAGCTAGAAAAAAAACAATTGTTTACGAAAAAGTTTGGTGGCCTTTATGAATTGTCGTATAAATCTTGCTTATTTTCGAAGTTATAAAATTAAAATTTATGATGTTGGTGCTCATTTGTCTCAATTGTATTTGTATTTGTATTGCAGCCTTTATTTGCTTCACTGTGCGTGTAACTATGAAAAGTGTTGCGTATCGATAACAATCTTGTAGATTTTGTTCGTAAAAGAGACGATCTTGTTCGCAGGCTCGACTCTCAAAGCTGTCAGCGTGGTCCAACTTTAACTGCACTTATTCTTGCACGACCCTTTTGGAACCAGACGACCCACTTTTCAGGTGCGTGTCTAGCTTTTTCATGTTATCATCTGTGTGAAATTTAAAATTCTGTGGTATGGCTGTCTTGGTGACACAGTCGACTTCGGTAAAAGTCGTTCGGTTTCTTTTGACATACTCTGCCTTGATTGTCCTCTTAGGAAGAATTAGACAGGTTTACGTCAAAATAGTCAGCTGTAGTGTGTAAAAATCTGAAACATAGAAAGGGTAAAGATTTGGGAATTAAAAATCACAAAGAGGTAATGAAAAAGTAATCCAAGCTGTACGTTTTGTTTTCCCAACGTACAGTTACACATCGACAAATTTTTGGCAATTTTGTGTAGTTTTTCACTTCAATATTATGCGGGCACGATGAACATTGGTTCTTTGGTTATCATTGAGAAATTACTTTACATAGTTGTTCCACTTTATGTTAGTCAGTTGCATTGGTTTCAATTTTACCACTCCTGGCGAAATGAACAACGGGACATATCAAGTGTTTTTTCCTGTGAGGTCGATGTGACATTTATAGAATTAGAAGTAAGTTGATAGTCAATTCAATTTGCATATGATTGGCCTCAGATTATCAGTTGTCGGATTACAAAAACAAACCAGCTTTGATGGAAGTTTGTTGGAAGTTAGTAAATTAGACTTAGCGGTCAAATCAGTGGTAGTGAAAAGCTTGACAAATGTTCATTATGCTCATTATACCCGTTACAGCAGCATGACTGCTACGAGATTACTTAGACAAGGCAGGAAAATTCGCCAACTAACCCAAGATCTTGTAACCTCGAAATATTTTTATCGTTGTGGCTTCGAAATTTCGTTTTAGGTCAATCTCGTCTCACTGGCATGATTTTGCAATATGTGACGATTGACTTTTTGATAGATAGCGTCAGATATCGCAGTGTTAGAAATGCATTCCAGTACTACTGGAGGACGTTTCAGCTGTTTCTCAAAGTTCTTTAAAAACGATATCTGCATTCAATACCCGAAATTTTCGATTTGTGCATGTAGGTACTGCTGTTAATGAGTCTGTAGATTAACTGAAAATACTTTCTTTTCACTGTCGTATTTTTTAATTTAAAGCGATATAGAAGTACCGTCATCGAGTAGCTCGCATATACCATCAATTCACTATTCTTCTACTCGTACAGCCTAATTAGTCCGTTACTGGACCAAACAAACAAATTGCGGGTTTGAAATCTGTAGAGGATGTAGATTTTGATGCGGTGCAACAGTAATTGGAAGTTCACCGACTTCGTTTGTTGCAGGAAGATTGGTTCCATGTTCATCACGGAACAAATGAGCGAGTACAATGGCACTAACCACATCTACAACGCCGATACATTTAATGAAATGATACCTAGAACAAACAACGTATCGTACTTGAGCAGTTCCAGTCGGGCAGTGTTTGAAGCCATGGAAGCAGCAGACCCTAGTGCAATATGGTTGGTTTGCTGTCGCGAATATCAAGCCGGTGTTTCGCAATAGCATGCGTGTTTTCGAGAAATTGTGTAAACGAAAATCTTAGCTCTCAACTGACAAGATGATGCAAGGGTCGTGTTTTACGTGTTAGGATAACTCTGGAGACTTGGCATTTGGCTTGTTGCAATTGCATCGCAATAATATTGTCGCATGGTCATTCATGATGTTGTAACACTGGTTTGCGTAACCATGCAATGTTGCTGTGTTGTGTTGCAGGATGATGCAGGGATGGCTTTTCCACAACGCTGAGAATTTTTGGCAAAAACCGCAAGTTAAGGCTCTGCTCACAGCTGTGCCTGTGGTGGGTTGATGCTTTGTTCTGCGCAGATAAGCGCCATATCCGCAAATCAGCTTGAACTTCCAATTGCGCGTCTTTGTCAATTAACAAAATGATGCGCATGTGCAAACAACAAGTTATCGCTGTCATAACTGCTGAAGAAATACCTGAGTTGTGTAATGAATTACCATTCAGCTTTGACACCTTAAGATGTTGAAACAGGAGTTCTGTCATCTGGGAATGGTCTCCAATGGCCGCTTTAACACCCTGCATAAGTTGCAAAAGCAATCCGACGAGGAGGCATCGATAAATGTGAAGGGGTTTTCACGATTCTGTCGCAAATGGTAGTTGGTCCGAAAAAGTGTGCTTGGAACGACATATTGACATAACGTGTTCACAACCAGATGACAGACATAAATCATGAGGTATTCCTAGAATGCGCATAATAACCAAGCCATTGCCCATAATACTTAATGTTCCCCTACATTCTAATTTCGCAATCGTTGAACATGTGACCGTGACCAGCATATTTTCTTTCCAATTGTGCTCGTGAACAAATTTTGTTTACTTTAGTTCATCGCACTTGAAGTACCACGAATTTTGTTAAAAGTGTATGAAAGCATTAAAAAAGAAGAAATAATAAGGTGGTCGCAGCTTTTTTATTGAGATGTTGTGACATATGTGAACCAAGACCGCTACGTTAAACAATGCGGTTTTTACGAACAAAAAATCATAATTAGCTCATCCTTTTCTGAACACAACAATCATAATTAGCTCATCATTTTGTGAACACAACATTTGTGTCTAACCGACTCTTTTTTTGGTTAACTCTTACCAAATGAAGGGTATACTTTTTGAAGTAGAATTGATTGTTTACGCTGTATAGGCCGTCGTGCATTCACTTTACTGCAGCGTGTAAACGACCTGCGCGAAATTGGTTAAAGAATAACTTCATCTCACCTGCAACTTGTTGTGCAAGGCCTGTTGGTTCGAAGGGCGTGAACTGGATAGATAAAATTTTGAAACAGGATTTCGATCAAAAATTTCGAAAAAAGACGCAGTAGAAGTTGATGTTACAAAACACTCATTTAATGCTTTCGGGTGGAAACTTCGCTCAAACCGGTCAGGCTTGGTTAAACCGATCAGAAAACGTGAGCTGTTCACACATGATGTAAAAACGATTCTCGAAAACGATTTCTCCTTTTATTACGCGTTTCTTGTAGCAACGAATACGATTCATTAACCCAGTGAGACAACTCTCTCTGTGCTGCATCGCGTTGAGGATTAGTGTTGAGCGTTTAATTTTTACACCAAAATCTTTTGCTGTGGTCGGAGAATTAAGTCTAGAATTATTTTCCACTTGGTGTCGTTGCAAACTAAGTTTTGTGACTACTATTGAATTGCCGCTACCTCTGCTCAGGGAAGGCTCTTGATCTTGGATCTATTTTCGGAATCCTACCCCCAGTACGAGCGCACGGATTATTACTACGGTCAGCCGTACATTTGGTGCATGCTTCACAACTTTGGTGGGAACTTGGGTTTTTATGGAAAGCTGGACACCATTAACGAGGTAAATTCATGTATTCGACTTCCATGCGCAGTTGTGATTTATTGCTAGGCATCGGCTGTCAGCACCTGTTGTATGCTCAGAACCTCTTAAAATGCGATGAAAATAAATAAGCCGCTGGTTGGTCGTTGTGTATCGTACTTCTTGCTTTGCTCATGGTAGAATGCAGAAACAATTGCAGTCATAATGGAAACCAAATGGGTGTTAACCTCCCTGTCTATATACGTTTAAAATGGGATGACTGAATCAATCAGCCTTCACTTCGAGATTGCAGGTAAGAATCAAAGCCGAGGTGCGTAAAATTAATGGTTCTATTGGTGCGTTCGAGACAGGTGGTGACTTGGCTGAACTATAAGGGTCATCCGTCGTAATAAATAGCTTATATGGGATAGCAGGAAAGGCAATGTAGTAAATTTCGTTTGAATTTACATGTGTTTATTAAGCTCCCAAACTGCGAGTTGCTTGAGTAAGTATTTACCCTTACGTGCATGAGATGGCTCCGCTCTGGATCAATGTGTAACTATCCAGGATCCTTTGAAAGCTCTAACGGCCAAGGGCTCTAATATGGTTGGAACAGGAATTGCGCCGGAAGGCATCAACCAAAATTACATCGTTTATGATCTGATGCTTGAAATGGGCTTCACTGTACAACCCGTGAATCTCACATACTGGTTGAGCGAGTACGTCATGAGAAGGTGAGTCACACTTTTTCGCCGAACACTGCTTCGAAGACGTCAGTAATGACATCGGAGAAACGTCGGAAAAGAGCGCGACCGTGTCAGAAAACAGAAATATCCTTCATTTAATTTCAAATGTTATAGGCGATGACACGAGTAATGGCCATTCTATCACAGATTCAAAATTTAGAGACGCTCGACACTGACTGTTGCATATTGCCTACAAGGTTAGCGAAACTTCAGCGCGATTCTGCAACATTTGGCTGACTTTTCTATGTTTTGTTGACGGTAATACCCGCATTCGTTGAGCCCTTAGGTTGTTAAAAGATCGAAGTAAACTTTCGACGAAAGAAGTCATAAAGATGACTGCAGTGAACAGTGATGTGGTTGATGATCAAATATTTGATAACCCCACGATTTGCCAACCAAGTTGCGCATGCGCAAAGTGACGATCGTTGTTTTGACAGATACAATTCCTCGAACGCTGATGCGATCAGGACCTGGCTTACTTTGGGAGCCGGTGTGTACAATGACACGACTGCTGGGTTCCCCCCCAAGTACTTGCTAAGAGGTCCCATAGTGCAGCGTCCTTCGTTGTCAGTTACCAGTTTACCCTACTGGTATAGCTACGACAGGTGGGTGTTTTTGTTGCTTTTGCAACGGAACCGGAAATACGTTTGTGTGGTTTTCGTCTACGATGTTTTTGAAACTACCTGTCATTTTTCAGTCTTAAGCAAGCGTGGAACAGTTACATGAAAGCGTTGCCGCACCTGCCACGCATTGAAACTGTCGCCTACGACACAGTCGATATCACGCGCCAGATGCTGCAAGCTGTCCACAGAATTTTATACTACGCGATGGTCCAGGTAACGTTATTCCTTGAAGTCTTTGTCTCTCATGCACCCAGCCAATGCCTCTTTCAAACCTATTGTTTTTGCTTACAACCTGTAGTGTTAGTTACAAGCCGCGAAGAACCAGTGCTATGTGCACACTCATTTTGAGACCAGAAACGTACAAATTTAGCTCAACACATTTTCAAGTGAGAATTTACAAAAACTAACAGTCAAGGTGCATGTTAAGCGCATTCGAAAACCGAAAAACATGTATATTTTGCGAGCGCTTGGAAATTCGATTTGCAAATGTTTCGTAAGTTAGGATAAAAAAATTGTGGGACTTGGGGCTCACAACGTATGAAAAAGTATTGCTGACTATATTTAAACATTAAAATCCGGTGTTTTTCTTCATCGGATTGGCATAGAAACGAGTCCTTCGTGTATTTTCAGCAGAGAAAATAAAATTCTAAACAGGCAGGAAGATTAAGGTTGCAGTTTACTTGCATTTACACAAAAGCCAAACTTTCATGATGAAAATTAGAACACACCTAGATCTTTCTCCGCTGTCAGCGTTTGAGCTGAGTTTCATTTTTATGGCATTTCGTTGTTGAGTGCCTTTTTCCTCGTGGTGCGTGTTAAACATGTATTTTTCAGGCCGACTCCTGAAAGTTTGTAGAGTAAAACAACTTATTTCGAATTCCCAATCTGAACCCTGTTTACTAATTTTTGGCACTTAACAACTATTTATATATTTTGACGAAACTTCGAGGATCGATGTTTACTTCCCTGTGCACGAAATGAACCTCTTTAGGACTTTGTCAAAACGTTTACAGAGTTTCATATTTCAGTGTATAACCATCATTAAACATCAGTTTATCACCATTAAATTATTTGAAAGTAACGTGTAAATACGATGTCCAGTTTTTCTAGACCAGGTATGTCCAGCCCGCGGCCCAGTTCAGGTTTTCGTTGTAGTAAAAGCATCCCATATAATGACAACCTATCTTTATTTTGATCATTTTGAATTTGACATTTTTGATGCAGTAAGTCCTCAGTGCCACTTCATCACGTCTGTTAGGGGGACTTGCCCCCCTTCCGACGCCCATGATTGCAGTTAGGATTCGAACGCCGCTTTCAATACATCAACTTAAGCTAAATTAAGTTTTCTATGATCAAAGTAAGCCATTCAATGTGCGGCCCTCATTAATATGTCATATGTACGGCCTTTGTTGAGATAGTAACATAATTTTTGGCTCAGTAAGCCATTTGGGTTGGACATAGCTGTTCTAGGCTATGTACGCGTATAATATTGACATCTGAATAAAATAAAGGTTCGTTCAACTGTCAAGTCTTGGCAGTATTGAAAGTAGAGCTATACACACCTGATAATAATCCATCTCCACAAACGAAGAAGAGCTATTCTAACGTGTTCTTTTTATCACTATGTTATATTTTTTCCGCATTAGGAATACCAGCGGAACTCTACGGTCGCATTTCTGGCGGTATCTGACTTCTTACTAGAGCTGATCGACGATTTTGACAAAATTTTATTAACGGATCCCCATTTCATGATGGGATGTTGGATTCGAAACGCTAGAGCTGCTGGAACCACCCAAGAGGTGACTGTGTTGTTTTGCCTGCTCTGGCTGTTGTTCATGTCTAGTCACTTTTATGCACCAAGACTTACAGAACCACTTGTTGAAAAAAAGCTTAAATTCATTTTGGTTTGAGGCTTATGGGTAGGATTTCTCAAAATTTAGATTTTAGTCGCTTCTATTATAATCTTTTTTACATCTCATTATTTCCGTGTTCATGAACGACCATAGCGTGACACTTGCAAACATCTATAAAGACCTAATGAAAAAGACCAACTTGAGGGTAGTTATTCTGTTGAAATCGCAGATTTCGCGGCGAATTTGGCCATTTCTTTATCCAGCAATTGATGCATACGTTTGGCGATTCCAGTCATAAAGAATTTGACTATTTCGTTGAGGTTGTTTAAGTTTATCGCCTTGCCAGGTTCCTAGCTGTGCCTCTGGCACGAAGTGCTAATTGCTATTCAATGTACCCTGTATGAACCTATCGCTTTTGGGGAAATTAATTCTGGTTGTGGTCTTTGCTAGTCACTCTGCTATAAAATGTGCTGCCTGAAACCTCGAGGCCAGTGGTTCGCAACCCTGGGTGCCATTTACAATGCCCAGCGGTGCCCCGATCTAATACGTTTTTTAATATGTCATTAAAAATCCATTTTCAAACTATCATCAAACCTTGAAGCAAATTGCTATGGGTTCGCCACTGGGTGCCGCAAATTGGAATTCTCTTCTGTAGGGTGCCGCAAGTCCAAAAAGGTTGGGAACCACTGCTCTAGGCTTTTATTTGAAATGTAGGTTTTCCAATTAGATTCATGATATGGATCGGCCTGCGTTGCCTAAAGCCTTTTTTCGGTCATTTGTCGGGCATTGACCGATTTTTTTTAAATGACCGAAAAAAATAAAGTCAATTCGGTCATAATGCTTTTTCCAGTCATGAAAAATATCCGAAAACGAAAAAATAGCAAACGCTGTTAAGCTACTTCGGAAACGTGACCGAAACATCTCAAGCAAAAAAAACGTAGGCCTAAAGGAAGTGAACTTTTCGTGAAGCTATTAAAGGCAGCCTTTAATAACCTTATAGGTTCTGTTCAGTGCTTGATATTGTATAAGCATGTGTCTCTTGGTTTTAATTTATTGTGTTTAGTTTTTTGACTGATACTGCAAACGTGCATTGTTCAAATATATTTGAATAAACCCAGTCTTGAACTTCCGGTTTACTCTGGGAAAGAATTCAAAAGTTGAGATAGTGAGTGCATCTTCATGTTTTGCAAAATTTCATGAAAACCAGAATTACGTCTTGATGTATACACGTCATAGATGCCGGCATTGTTTGCAGAAATGTAAATTTAAAAAAATTTTGCAACATTGGTCTTGGTAGATACTGTAAATAATATGCGCTGAGTCAGTCCATACTGCCTTTCGCAATGGTCTGATCTCCAGAACGCCCGTGTGGTTGATTTTTAAACCAGGTCTTGCCGAGACATGAGCTCGATGCTGATAGGAAAAAATTGTCGCTACAGCGCAAAAACGTAAGGAAACAATGCCTCTTCATTTGATTATGAAATCGTGGTAGTCTTTGCAAACGTGAGTTTTTTAAGCACTCCATTTCTCGCGTCAGTTGGAGAACTAAAACTGGGAACGCACTGGTCGGTCGTGCTAAAAGTCTTAACTTTGATCTGAGCGTTGCTCATTTGAAAAGCGGTGCAATTTCTGCAGCGACCACTTTGTACAAGACTCGATGTTATTTTCATTAAAAGCGGTTCATGCATTCAGGAAAAAGATTTGTACGAATATAACGCAAGGAACCAGGTTAGCCTATGGGGACCGCGGGGTGAACTACTGGATTATGCCGACAAACACTGGGCGTCTTTGATGAAGTATTATTACAAGTAAGTTGCTGTTTTGCTGAATTTGAGATTTCAGAAAAAAATGATCCACTTTACGTCATTCGGATCGTTCAGACACGAACGTTGTTTTTTATAAAGAAGGATTAAAAAACACGTTAATGTGTGATTTTTGTCAAAGATATGTTTTAAGTTTTTGTGACGGCTATGAGTATGTGATCCGAGGTTTGAATATTCGACCTTTCCTACATAGCATATTTATCTGCAAATGGTTCTGCACAGAAAATATCAAGATGTCTAGTACACACGTATTCCAAATAACGGACGAATTTTGCAATCTGAACTGAATTATGTAGAACGTGTTTCAAATTAATGTAAAACACTCATAAACAATATGCTATAAACACAGTTTCGTAGTTTTTTTATCGCGCTCCTCAGTTCAAATCGTTTAGGTGAGATCAGACGCTGCAATTTTTTGAAAAAAGTTGTGCGCTAGGAGGGAAATAATCGTACTTTTTCAGTGAGTTGTAAAGTTGTGATACGAAGTTTTTCTGTTGTGCACAGACGCGAACACTCGATGGCGCCATAGGGAACCCCAAACAGTTTATCATTTACCCACTTTACACTGCACTTGTTATCGGATTGACGCGTGAGCGATTCGTCGCCCTTGGCTTACCTTCGTGAACGCACTAGCGAACTCGGTACTGGGGCGTTTGTACACTGCAAGGACTCAAAGATTTGCTTCGTGGGTTTGGCCTATAGTATTGTGAAAACTGGGGAATAGGTGAAAATGAAAAGGTGAAGCCTGATTCCGCTACACAAAGGTGCTTTTTGTAGGTGTTGTTGGAATCGCCGAGATGTGATTTTATTTAGTGTAGTCCGAAAAATAACAGCCAGCAGAGAAAATCGTGGAGAACTGCTGGGCGATGAGGTCATCAAAACCGCGTCGCGTCGTAACTGCACTCTTCAAGTGACTAATAGAAATTAAACAGCTTCTACAGGGCAGGAAATGGGAGTTCGTTTTTACATTGCAAAGCCACTTTGTTGATTTCAGTCACGATCATTAACCTCTCTCTCTCTCTTAGTTGTCCGTCGGTTCGACGATGACGCTGCTCAACGCGTTTCCTTGTGTCGGCGCATGTGGCTCCTCAGTCCAAAGGCTGAGGAGCAAACACGGCCGCATACTGTACAGGCGGATCCCTGCCGCATTGTTGTTGGATGTGGTTGGTTGCGCTGTTGGTGTCTGCGCGCACGCTTTGCTACTGCCACATCAATATGTTGCTGTTCAAAGGTTACCAGCCCCCTGTCGCAAACTGCACGCCATTCTTCTCGATCCCCGGCCAATTCCTCAAGTCTGTCGAAAGGGATCCCGCATTGACTTAAGGACGACTTAATGTGATCCTTAAAACGCTTCTTTTGACCCACCACCGAGCGTTAGCCGCAGGAGAGTTCACTATAAAGTAGGCGGCGGGGAAGTCTGTTTCCAGGCATCCTTATCACATGGCCAAGCCACCTCAGTTGCCTTCTGAGTAGT
>JGI24158J21664_10007134_pt1 | contig 14814 bp, 14 predicted proteins | sample Ectturendosymbi3_FD_21664 | JGI IMG/M metagenome (IMG submission 21664) | reverse complement strand
ATTAGACATAGGCACAATTTTTATGAAAGAAAAACCATGAAGATGATAAATGTTTTAAAACAGAAAATATGTATTTATTTTTTATTGAAACTTTTCAGCAAATAAAATTATAAATCATCCATAAGGACCATAACATACTTTTATACTCACTGATTTATGTTATAAGGAATATCAAAACATTCAAGTAATAACATTATCATAATTTATACATAGTGCTGGCTGACCAAATTGTAAATCTTACAAAAAATCGCATACACATATTGCAACTAGAAACGACAATTTCTTTTAAAATGAAACAGATTTAATTTGGATGGTATAGTAAAAGTTATTTAATGCAATACACGTATTGTTATGAAGAGACAAAACATCAACATATCCGGCCTTTTCTTGTTCAAACAAAACAACATCCTACTTAAAACAACACTCTGTGCGTTTATCGAAGCAAATTCGTCTATGATTTCATCAAAGTCAGTTTTCTCCGAATCGTCCCTTTCTAAACTCAAAGCAAGATCACACAATCTGTTCTGATTCATTGAGTCTCGGAGGTATGAAAGAATCAGTTTCTCTCAGCTTGCAATAGATAGTGCCGTTGTCAGCATTATTTGCAAGACATTTCGAAGATTAGGAAAGACGCTTTCATCACAATATTCAAGTTTATACTACGACATGAATGTCAGGAGGTCCTCAGTACGCGACAATTTTAAATTGCACGATGCAATACTAGCAATTTGCAATCTAAAATCTCCTCGTATAATTGCTTGCCGTCTACGTCTGAACTGTACGAAGCCCATATTTCTCACACACACCGAGATTTTAGTTTTTAACAGTAAGGATCGTAATAAAGGTCTTGGACATCGAACAAAAAGCCTAATTTGGACAGAAAAAGCTAGCTCTAAACAAGACTGACAAAACTCTTCTTTCATGAGTTAACACTTTGCGCAACTGTTGCGGTAACGTTGCTAACTGCTGATGTTTCGAGAACTAAAGTTCTCTTCCTCAGTCTCTGGACTGGGCCATTGTGTTTAACTTGTTATCGGGCACGAGCGGCCATCGAAGGAATTTCGTAAAGTCGGAGTGAGCCGCAGCAGTTTAAATAATTTCTAAATCTGTGGAAGTTTAACAGCAGTTATTTGCGTAATGGTCAGATTCTCACAGTCACGGACTTAAAAACTCGCCTCAACCAGATTCTTACTAATATCTTATTGCCTGAAAGGTAGCAGCTCAGACTGACTTAGCCTTTCTGATAACGTGAGAATGATGAGGTCTTGTAGACAGGCAAGCGAGCGTTCCTTACCACAGTTTTGTCATAATGCTTGGACGCTCTGCGTTACATGAGGCCACTGAGTTGATGCAGTTGTGCAGTTGGTTAAGCGGGTCGCAAAACAGACGTTCAAGAAACTGTAAATAAAAATTTTGATTTTTTGCCAAGCAAATTTTGCGCCCCCGTCGAAGTGGCGCCCATGGCACGTGCCATGCCTGCCATACCCTAGATACGCCACTGTGGGTTAGTAACTGTTTCAACATAGATTATTCGCGAATTTTAATGGGAAACACTTTCTCGGCGGAGCTGGGCGCAGAACATAATTTCGTTATGACATGTTTTTTCTCGGATAAAAGACTTCCAAAAGTAATTAAAAAAATTTTTTGACCCATTCTAGACATACCATAGGTTCCTCGTGAAAAGCTTTGGGGAGTGTTGCGGGCGTGCGGTGTTGACGACTGCCTGTTACTGGTCAAGTCACTCTATTTCTGCTCAGAAATCTGTATCCGCGTCAGGAAAGTTAAGCACAATGGCCGCTAACCCAGAAATGGGCATATTTTTCAACTCTACAGCCTGCCAGACTAGCTCCTCAACTGATTGCAAAACAACCCCGTTTTTTTCCCCAATTCTGCTTCACTGTGGGTGTTTAAATCTGACAAGGGTGCGTGCAATCATCACTGTTCATAGTCTGTATGAATAATAGACAGTCACAGCCGTGTCGCTGATGGAAGATCATTCGTTTACTTACTGCGGGCGATTTGTTACTGCTGGCATCTTCTGAACAGGCTCTATCCATCATGCACTTGATCAGTTTTCAGCTACATGCAACCAAGCCGGAATGGAAATTAGCTCTAAATGGCGAGATAAAGGGGTTGATACAGGAATTGGTGTAAGTCAGTGGTTCTTAACCTTCACGAACATGGCGAACCCTTGCAGTTTTCCAAGCTTTTGTCGAATCCCATTTTTCCCAATATAACAGAAAGTAAAAGTGGGTTACTGAAATGAAATCAATAAACTTATGTGCCCTGCTCAGGTAAGCAGGATAGGCCCCGATCCCGGGGGCTTCATTTGTTGCTGATTTTATATACTTAGAAAATGTTAGAAACCTGTGCTTCCATGACTTCCTGATTTTCAGAGACTAATGGAATAGTGCCAAAGGTATTTTGCAAAAATGTCCCTGAAAGCCAACATACAGGATATATGGGTACTATAATATCCAGGGGCATATGTGGCGGAACGTTTTTCAAAGTGGGGGGGGCACAAGTGCACGTCAAAAATACTATCGAAAATTTTTGTGGTTTGAATTGGCAACTGTGACGTCACAAGCATTGAAATATGACGTCATTAACACACACCATATGAAGGTCTAAATTACACCACTGTGAAAACGATCGGTGAATCACCTGATTCGAATAGGCTGTTACAGGGGCGACCCAGGTCAACAGCGTCACTCGGGCTCATCATACGATTTACTCTAAATAAAACCGTTCGACGCTAGCGTCACTGAAATTCACATTTGCTCAAGGACAAAGAAAATCAGGGATACTGGAAAAAAGGGTAAGAAAAAAGAAAAATCTCGGTATTGAAAAGTAAATATTCGGTTTGAAGACATTCATCCAACCAAACCATCAACTATTACTTCAACGTCATACAGAACTTTTCTTGTTCGAAGTGTTTGGTTCCATTTATGAGAATCTCATATTTGAAACAACATAAATCGCAGCCAGGAGTATATGTCACTGGCCAACAGGGTTGTCTCACGTTTCATCACTGCTAGCTTTATATCTTCAACCGATGCTATACCACATCTATCAAGAGAAAAGATCAGGGCTTTTCGTTGTTTAAAAATTTCACCAGGTGTCAAGTCGTCGCATTAGTATTCTTGGTAACTTTGTAATCAGCTCAAGTGAACTTTGCGGCTTCGCTACCACTGATCACTGGTTAAAGCAACTTCTTGAGATCCCATAACAGTATAATACAACTTAACTTCCGGGAAGTCCCTGAATCATCACAAACTGCTCTCCCACTTGGTGGCTCCTTCACCTGCTCCTGTCTTTATGGATTAGACTCTCGAGCTGGATTTCTAACTCTTTCTGCAAGTTTTCTCAACTTCACGAGCAGATTAGAAACACTCTTTCCTTTAAGACCGTCACGTGCAGCAGGTTTCATTGTGTGAATGCTGCAAAGTATGTGATGAATTTTGATGACTTTGGAAACATGTCATCAAACGGTTCATCCAATATTATACTCTGAATCAAGTAATTTTCCAAAATATCTTCTGTTAAATCATCACTCTGTTTTGGAACTTCAGTATCTTCAACGTAATGCTTCTTAAAAATTTTGACCTTGTTTGAAGTATTACCGGTGACGATGCAGCTGATTTTGTGTTTTGGTGATGCCAAAATCATTGAAAATATTCCATTAGCAAGTCGGTGGTATGTTGAGATTGAGTCGTCTTTACTTCTAGTATTTTCATCGCAACCTTATTGTTTTGTCAAGAAACCCAACGTTTACTACAAAATAATTGACTCTAAGACGAAAGCAAGGATCGATTTTCTGAAAACAGCGTTCAACCCTTTTAACTTTCTCGCAAAACTTACCTTTCCATTTTGAGCTTCTTTAGTGATTAAATCGCGGATGCTGCATCGTTGCAAGGAAATGCCGAGTACTTTTGCAATTTCCCAACAAGATCACAGTAAAATTTTGTTGGAAAACGGTGAGAGCGACTCCATGTGTTAATGCGAAGGTAATCCCCACAGCAGAGTGGTTGCAATGCGAACTTGTAGTTTTTACAGTCTGATCCTTGCACAGGCATCCTTTTTGCGCATTATTATATACTAAGATTCGTGAAATCTTGATAAATGCCGTTCTAAATTTCCTGCTTGTGGTGGAGCGTTGGTTCCTTCGCCAACAAACGCACAAACTTTTGCCTCAAATAAGAAGCCTTCTCTCTGATGACCTTCGGATTTGTTACAATGGCTGATGAAATGCAATCCACCATCAGGTAAAATAACATAAAGCGGCAGATGTCCTCTCATGCAGTCTTGTGTCATTGCTTATGTTAACTTTAATTCCAGAATGCAGTGTTGTCCGCACGCTGTATGTATGCTGAACTTAAATTAAATGCCCATGCAAGGAAACACATCACATCTTGAGCTACACGCGAGTCTCACTACAATCTCATAAGTGTTATCGTAAAGCTTGCTGATGTTGGTAAATCTAGCAAAGGTTATTTCCCCTGCTAAAGCGCAAAGGGTATTGTTGATTGAAAAGCACTGAAAAATCTTAGATGGTCAAAGGTTTAGGTTTGCACGTCTGTGTTCCAAACTTTTCATAAAGTTAGCGATTTACTACTTGGTAGTGTTCTCTCTTGCAGAATCCATTCCTACGGAAGATATGGATATTTCATTCTTTATCTTTTCTTCCCTTCTGAAATTCTTGACGCTGAAATTCTAATCTTCTTTTTTTAACCTTCACTGCAATTGTTTAAAACGTGATATTTTTTACATATCGCGATCATGGCAGTTGGCCCCATAATCTTACTTCGGGTGTTTGTTGGGCCACGTTAAGGACAAGGAGGCATATTTGTTGCAGCAGGGTTAGGCTAGACTTGTGGAATTGACTATGAGTGATGGAGAGAAGTGAAATAAAAGCTAAAAAATCGTAAGGAAAATACTTAATTTTATTTGACTGGACAAAGACTCGAGATGGCAAACCAATGACTCGACAGTTTTGTGACTCGACTCTGATTCGACTCGACCACGTCATGTCTTGACGCTGACTCAACTCGAAAAAATTTTAGATGACTCTGACTCGAAGGGCTTGTGACTCGACAAAATATGGCTCGGCCAAATAACTGCCTGTTATAATTGCGAAAAGAGATGGTTATTCTGTGCAGAGCCACTCATCCCTTGGTTGAAAATATTAAAGAAGTTTTCGGTTTCGCGACCAAGACTAGAAAGTAATTTGAAAGTTATGTGCTTGTGCGATGCAGTGACCCTCCAGTGCGGTCTCAAGGTCGTTCATTTTAATATTCACACTGAGTTTTCCTCTGACTGATCCTCAAAACAGGGTTCGTACGAAATTTTGAATATCAATTTCCAGACATTTTCAAGACCTTTTCCAGATATTTTCCGAACTTCTGCCAGACCTAACATTTCCGTATGACCTGCCCAGGTCATATACAGGCACTATAATATTTGACAGGATATAAGTAAAATTATATCAATCTTGAATAAAATATCATGAAAATGTATGCCCAAAAAATAAAGTCTGGAAATTTATTTTCTTTTTCCATAATAACAGACGAAAAAAATTCTTTTTCAACACTGGAAAATGGCAAATATTTTTCCATACTTTTTAAGAATGGGTAACAACTCAGTCAAAAGCTGACTTTGCAACGCTGTGTTGATTTATGACTGTCTTGTCATAAGTGAAACATGCACTAACTTTCAACCTAAAAGGATTCAGACAAAGATAATGAGCAATATACTGTAACTTTCACACAGATCCCTGCACAGTCTACGTTTGAATTTTATATCATCACCTCAATGTAACTTAATCCTTCGATTATCATGTCGACCGTCAAATTCATCAATGACATCATCTAAATATATTTTTCAGCTCGTACCTTTTCAATTGAAAGTAGATTCAATGTTGCCCAATCTTTCACTGGACATGAAATTTCTGGGAAATGTTTTCGCTGGAGACGGGACGAGCTGCAGCAACAAGTAGCAATCAAACGCAGCTTTTTAAGTAGCTATAAAAATAACTGTTCGAGCGATATAGGCAGCTCCGACTCCTTCCGAAGCAGATTCCTTGCTAAAGTTCTTTCATGTTTTAAATCATTTTCACTAATTGAATACGATTTGGGAATTCTTTCAAATGTGTTTCTGATGGAAATGTTTGACTTCCGGAGCAAGGAGCTGAAATACGCGAAATAATTGCTTCTGAATCATTACAGAAAATCCGTACAAAATTCTGAGGTTGCAGGACATGTGTGGGTAGAGTTAACACTGCAGTCACGAACCACTTCCGTAAGATGTTTCGAAGTCGTATTACACAAGGCAGCAGAACGCAAGACTGCAGCCAGGATAAATTCGGATAAATTAACTTAAACCAATTTTTAATGCTTTCACACACCTTTGGTACTGGGACAAGCAAAAATCTGCTGACAGTAATATAATCCAGTTCCATCTCACACTGAAATGCACGAAAGAACAATCTTCCCCTTTCTGCGACTGTTTCTTAGTTTCGAAATGAATTTTTAACACTACGACCGCGGTCTGACTAAATTTCACGCAGGATCCGAGCAACCACTGGTATGTATCATTATTAATTACCCGACCGTCAAAAGCAACAACAGCTTGTCATGCATTTGGGAAATAATGAATGCAAGCTAGAGGGTTTTTAAATTATCGTTTGAAATTATTGCTGGCCGAAAGTTATCTACTGTATATGTCAACCAAAGGAACTTAAACTGGAAATTAAGAAAAAAACTGGGAAGGCAAGTAGGGGGCCAACCAAAAATGTGGGGGGCATGGCCTACCCAGCGCCTCCCCCTTAGAATCGCCACTGCGCCATGGGACTGCGGTGCGACCCTGACGTGATCGAAAGCAAGATTTCCGCAAGAGTGTTGGTTGCTCGCAAGCACAGAAGTTGGAAAGCAGTGAAATCAAATGTGGTTCATTTCGTGGGACTTCGATTTCCGTGCTTCAGATTTTCTGCCGCGCGTAATCTCAACTTAAAATACAGTAGCTAGTATTATCCGCATACAAACGTGGATTTGTTTCAATTGTTTTCTCTAGTCCACAGCAGTAGCAAACTAGATACGAGGACAGGTTAGTGATCTCCTCGCAACTGTAAGTGCAGGATTGCTTGTTCTGCAGGCGATGAGGCCGAACTTTTTGTACGCGCAGTTATTTCAAAATTTTGCTGACAACCATTTTATATCAAAATTACCTTTCGACCAAGCAAACGTGAGTTTTGGGTACACGTCAGATCCTGCGATATAATCATACCCTGCCGCAAACGTAAACCTGTGGACCACGCAGGAGAGCAAAAGCAGACCCTGGTAGGCAGTGGCGTAACTTACGGGGGCAAGGGAGCGAGCCGCTCCCATGGCAAGCTGAATGTAAAATCTGGCCCCCTAACTGACATTTTGTTATTAGCATTTTTTTGGTTTTCAGTAGGTTGTTGTTTTGTTTGCATTTTTCGGGGTGTTTTCGTATTTTTAGCTACTATAGACATCCACGACATCCGGATTTAATATAATTTCTTAACTTTTTTTCTGAGTGGTGGCTAGTGGCCCCCTACGGTGGCCAGTGGGCCACCTTCATCTATGCTTTGCCCCCCTGGCTCAAATCTCTAGTTACGCCACTGCTGGTAGGACAGTTTGCTGAATACGGAACGCACTGCACTTTTAAGAAGATGATCATTAGATGCTTGAATTTAGAGCAATTAATTTTTGCAATAACTTAAAATGATTCGCTGGTCTAGATGAATGGCCAAATTAAAAACATTGGATAACACTGGTAATATTGAAAATAATGAAATACTTGCGTCGCGGTCCTGACAATAAGATTGGTCATACGAAATTTATGTGTAGAAATCAAATTAACTGCTATATCATAACGATAACATTATTCTAGCTCCATCGTTTCACAGTGAAAGAGAGCGATTGATACATTTCAATGAATTTGATACTTGAAAATTAACTACGTCACAGTCCTTTCACAAGGCTTTTTACTTTAGTCAGCTGCTTCCGGTGGAACCTTTGTTGACACTGGACAACACCTTGAAACATATACAGTTTGTGGTCGTGGTAATGTCACATGTTTAATTAAAACATTGCGCTTGTCTTCGCGGCACAACAATATAAGATTGCAGCCTTCAGGTTGAGCTGCAAATATTCACTTATCGCGAAATTCGTTGCTTAGAAAAATAACGGTTTTCGTCTTCAGCAAAGACTTAATGACTGATCAGTTTTCTCCGCCAGAAAAATTTCATTCCATGATTTTGCCCCAAAGACTAAAACAGTGGTTTTTTGAAATGTCCAGCATGATTTCTTTAAATTCATTTAATTTTGCTTTGCTGTTTCTTACACAACTTTGCAAGACTTCACTCTGTTCTAAAGTCATTCAATGTTTTGTCAAATGTTTGACCAAAACAGCAGCCGATGTTGAACTAATTTGTTGCTCAGAAACCCTGAGCAAATGTTTCACGTCAAATTATTTTACATCTCGTGCACAGTCTCAAACAAAATATGAGTCGGCTGAGCAACAAAAAAGTTGCCGTAAAGCATGAGTGTATTTGGCAAATATATCCGACCGTCAATCTTGACTTCTATGCAGACAAACATTACGTAAGTTTGTCCAATTGCGATGTGGCCAAACGTACTGAGGTTGCGTTGCGATCTCCAAAGTCTGAAACAGCCTGGGAGACTCTTAAGGAGGGGTACTTTTAAATCTGCGAGCGCTCATCCCTCGACCCCGGAGTTACGCTTCTGGGGTGTAGATACAGTCGAAGCCAGCGGTGTGGATTTCGACTTTCGAATAAATCTTGGTGATGCTAATGAACAACACACATTTCCTGGTCTGTAGAACAGTACCGCCATTTTATATAACACTTGTGTAAACTTAGTTATTCGAGCAAGATGAAATTGAGGGAATGTATTTATATTCAGCTGAACTAGACCAGATTTCACAAGACAAGGTTTGACTGAAGAAGGAATAGTATTAAAGAGTTGAAGACTTGCGTAACGTTGTGGTTTCAAGCAAGTAAAAATAAAGCTGGTACAAAATAACAACCTGTTCCGTTTTCTGGAAGGTTCTTTGGTGCAGCAATCTTGAGCTTTAAAGCAAGTAACTCAGACCGACGATTTCTGATTTTGTTCTTTACGTTTGCCAGAACCTCCCTTGTAATAGCAGCACGGAAATGGCAGAGAAAACATCTCGTCAAAACTACAACTACCTTTGATATTTCGCGATTAGCAAAATGACTGTACTTGTGGAGCAAAGTTTTCTGAAAACCTTGAACATCGTTGCAACTTTTTTCTGAAATTTAGTTTTCTTCCAATTTCACCAAGATAATGATGCTTGTTTTGTCCCAGCACTCCAAACACTATGGTGGACTACATGTGTGACATAGTTTTGAGTTTGTGAAGGAAACGGTTAAAATTTGCTGTTGCTTGGTCCACGAGAAGTTTCGCAGACGTAGTTCACGAAATGTTCACAGGCTTGCTGGCTCCACACTGCATGCTCCAAGGCAGTGCTGGATTGGGCAATCCTTGTTTACAGCCGCACAAACAAAACAAAGATCCACAAACTATTTCTTTGTCGATTTATGAGTAAAACAAAAGGTTAAGAGTGATATAGATATGCTTTGTGCGTGAGGACTCAGTCAACTAAACAAAAATGTTTAGCACCAAAACAAAATGTTCCTGACCAGCGTCACCGTCACTGTTGCTGTGTCGTGCACGGAGGACTGTGCCGCAATGGAAATCGATTTCCTTGTGAGATCAAAGACGTTCAGGGCCCTTCTTTGATGTAGAAAGCTGATTGTGCGCTGTTATCGGAGCGATTATAAAACAGGGAATTCAAATATTCCTGCTTCAAAAGAAAAACCGACCGAGATTTGCGATAAACAGTGACGAAAAATGGAGAAGGTTTGAAAGGCGGTGCGAGTGTTTGACCAGCATCAACAAAGAATCTAATCCGCCTAGCACACAATCTCGCTTTGTGACAAAACAATACGCCGAGGGAAGGACAAAAGATGGGGGCGGAAAAATTGAGCTTGCGCAGAAACAAACTCTAATTATACGAAGATTTTTGGCTGGAATCAAGTTATAAAAGAAGCATGTTTTCATTAGCTCGGCCCGACTTGTGTAACACGCTCTGTATAAACAGGAGGGCACAGAGCGATGTCTCTTTGAAGCGACTCGCCCCACCGCTATGAAAGCGGCTTTCGCTGCTACTTTTTCATCGCACGAACGGGAAGGTTTTGTAACAATGGCGATCGCGATCAGAGCGGATTCTTCGCCTCATTGAAAATGATCAAAGTCGGGTGAAGTGATGCGAAGTAATTAAACACTTCAAACTGTTGTTCAACCTTTTTGTTGTCAGCCACGTCATCAGGCCGGTTGGGACGAAGGAACAAAATTCTGGAATCATTCATGAAGTTGAGAGGCAGTTTTATGGAAAAGTGGAAAACTTTGGAGTTTGTAGAAAAGTCAACAGAAAGAAGCTTCGATATATTGTTATTGCAAGTTTTTTCGATCATCATATTTTTAAGACTAGATGAATTTGTCTATTTACTTCAAAAATAGAAAAATTGAGCCCTAACCCAAAGTAGTTTGCTCTGATAGCTAATGCCAAACTTCTGAAAGTGTTTTTGTCTAATCTTTATCATCTATCTTAGGATATTTCGTCCATTAAAATCTAACAAGCTTGCCAGAATCCAGTTTAGGTGAGGTTCAGACGAGCTTGCTAGACTTTTGAAGTCAACAGGCTTCTTCAGGAAACACTTTTTTATTCTGTTAATGAAACTGGAATGAATAATGAAAAGGATATCTTTTAATTTGAAATAAAATTGTTTCTAAATATGTCTCGTAATTCATTTTACTTTTAGTGAAGCTGAGATTGAGAAATTTTCACATAAGAAAAGGTTTCTATTCGTCCTTTGTTTTGCAGTTCACGACCTTTTGTAAGGCAAGTTTTAGCTAAACAACTTTCAAACAATTCAAATGAGTCTGGAAGTGCAATCACTGTGCGCGATGGAACCCATGTACTTGAAACAGGTGAGAAAGCTTTGAAACAGATAACATTGTTTTTATTTGGCTGGTGAGGTGGAAATCACATCTATTTCTTACAAGACGTTGTAAGCGAAGACTCCATTAGGTATTTATAATATATCATTCATCCGACGTCCGATGTTCAACTGCCGTGACGCTGTAATTGTTGGAAACGTTCAGCTGGGAACCTGTCTGTGATTTGAAAGCACGCCCTTCATTACAATAGAATTAGTTTTGAAGATATTCAGTGCCGCAACACACAACAAAATTGTGTAACTGACTTTTTATTTTCAACTGTGAGAGAAAAAGTTGAGTGATTTTGCTTGTAATAATTTTTGATTAAGGTACATCAATCCACTTCATTCATCTGCTCTGCCTAAAGCTTTGTTTTATTTGGCGTAAAACTGACATAATCACATGTGATCAGGACTGAGCAGTCCACATAGATTTGGTTGATTTGAGAATATGGTGACAGGCAACGCTTTTCCGCATGGTTGATTTGCAATTTTTTTTTGTTGAAATGACGTTTTTGTCCTCAATTAATGTTTAACCAACAATTTTCGCCTGTGACAGAATTCATTGGTTCAAGATCTGAGGTCAGCTGCCGCCCAGAGCAGTGTCTACAGTGGAACTCATCGCATGTACCAGCCATGGCTGACAAGTTCAGTAGTTCCATCTTCGAATCCCTCGTTGCCATCGACCAACCCTTGCTTGTTCAAAATGGCGCAGCCAACGGGTGAGTTGCAAGAAACCGTGTGTGAAGGTGGCTGTGTGAGTTTGTTTTGAAGAGACTCATCAGTTTAAAATTGACCTCGAGATACGCGTTGTTATCACTGTAACCGTGATCATGCCGAAGTTTACAGAACATTAACGATTTTTAAAGATTTTGATAAAAAACATCGTTGTTTGATGAAGATATTTAAATGGCAGGATGGTGTGCACCTGGTTAGATCCAATCAAAATAAGAATTCAAGTAGTCTGTTTTAAAGGCAGTTATACATTATCTTAAGGATCCGTTGATGAATTGGAAATGGATCAGTAAACATTATTTTCAAAAATGTTTAAAAAAGTTTTATAAGCAATTTGTCGAGGAAACTCAGGCTTCTTCCTAAATTGATTATTTTTGCATTTCACTTTTCGTTGAAACTTCTGTGAACAAAAACATTGTTCGTTAAAAATGTGTTTAATTCACCATTGGTCCCAAAAAAATTTTAATTAGTTTGGCGGAAAAAAACAATCAAAGTAAGTAAACCGCCGTCGTAAGATAAAGATTGTTGGTTACTGAGGTCGTCTCTGATGCCACGAATTAAAAATTGCAAAGAGTAAAAAAACGAAATTAAGTTTGGTTGATTCGAAATAAATTAATTCACTGATGTTAGCATTATGATAATTTGAATGATCATAGTTTTAATGGTCGGTGCCAAAGTTGTCGGACCTTTTTTAGCCTTTTGCCAAATGCGGGCCTCTTGTTTGTTGTGATTGCCTCATAAATTAGAACCTGGTGGATCACGTGCTTTTGCAACTATGAGCATGTTGACAATAAGAAACAATTATCACTCTCAAAATGACAAAATGCGTAGCGTTAAAAAAGCAATATCCATTCACAACAACAATATCCATTCACACAGATGGTCAACTCGCAAATAAAATGATTTTGGCTTCAGAACGTGTTACACAAAATTATGTCTCAGACAAATTAACCTTGATCACGATAAAATTGCAATTCTTAGTGTACTTTAGCACCAACGTATAAATTGTTATATGTCACTCCGCCATACTTATTGCTTAGAACAAATGCGTTGATCTATTTTAGCTGAACGCTGTTCAAAATACACCTCGTTTTAAATTCATTAATAAGTGGTGAGCTGTAAAGCAGAAAAGACTAGTCTTATTGATTGCCCAGGGGGAATTGAGAAGTTAAAATAGGAACTGACATTTTCGACATCTGCACCTTTGCCCAGGAATGTTTCCGGCTGCTGACCAAGGCGATGTAAACAAAGGATCTTTTACTGAAACTTGTCCAATCCCTGCCTTGTAACCATTGGGTCCAGGTGAGATACGCCCATGAACACCGCTTGTGTAAAAAAACTCTTCCCCCAACAAGAGGATCAGATGACAGGAACAGCGCTTGTGTCTATCTTCGCAGTAAATTACAAGGACGGCAGCGAGATCTCAGCCCGCTAGGCTGGCGAGCACCGCCTCCACCGGTTTTCACTGAATGTGTTGGACCTTCTTGTCCCAACACGGCTCAAAGAACATGTCACTTGCACTCGACAATGCGCCGTAAGACGGAAAAGAGGTGTTACGTGCAACTTAAGCAGAAAAAATAAAACAATTTGTTTCTTATATCGTCTGCAAACAACTGTATATAAGTGTCTCATATCAGAGCATAATGCAAATGGTTGGTGCACAAAATTGCTCTTTCTGTTTTGCAAAGTTTGCTGTGAAGCAGAAGAGTTAGAATGAGAAACAGGTTTAGTTGTTAAAATCAATGTTCAGCTCATTTCTGTCAAAATGCACGTATTAGAAAAATGAATGCGCCAGAGAACACCGTCGTAATCGCATTTAAAATAATTATGTTTTGAGACTTTTGATAAATAACATTGAATCTTCACATCGAAGACAAAGCAAACATTGTAAGAAAATGTTCAAAATTTTTGGTAAATGAAAAACGGAAGTGTTGGACAGTAGCGGCCGCTACAATAACAGTAGCGGCCAAAAAACGAAGTCAAAGGTAAAAGCTAAACATTTCGGTAACCACTGCTACCATCATTACCGTCCACAACTGTTCTCATAATCTTTGTGCGAAAGCATTGTGGCAATGACAATTGGTTGAGGACAATTAATCCTCCACAAAATGTAAAACAATTTCCACTGAAGGACGAGGGGTCAAGTTAAGGTCAGATTGATCTCTGGAGTGAAGGGCTGTCTGTGGAATGAAATGATAAGAAACAAATTAGCAAAATATCTGTTTTCGTAAGTTTTAGCAGTTACTGTGTTTTGATTTACTGATTAATTTTAACGATTATGACCTTTCGCCGCTGCTTTTAATGTTAGTTTTTGATTGTTGTCTATAGTTTGCGAACAATCATCAGATATATCATCTACTCCCCAAACTGATCTCATCCACCATCAACCCAACCACGTGTTCCACCAACATTCAGTTTTGGCCGGATGCGCTCGAATGGCTTGCGACTCTCACCATGGTGCGGTACAGAACATGGTCCCACCGAGTCCCATGGTTCCCACTCCAACCCCTCACATGACCCGCGACACTCAGGTGGCCTGCTTCAATACTCATTTGTTCCAGGTGAATACACAATGCTATTGTGATTGTGACGTGCTGAAGGGCTTCAGACGTAGAAATCCTATTTGTGATTTTATCTTTGCATACTATTTCAAAGGCCTTATACGTTCGACAAGTGTAAAAACGTCTTGCATTTTTTTGTAATCTCTTTTTCTTTTTCCAGTTTTATGTAGTCTCTTGTTTTTACCAGTCCTTTCCAGTCGTTTTGAACGATTCCAGCAAGTTTATGCTCCGTGTGTTTAGCAGATGAACAAACACGATGCGGTTCATCATCATCGTGTCTCGTGCACAGCGCCCGTCGGCGCGTTGTGCGTTGAGCCAATCATATTCACAAGAGCCCGCCATTTATCACGGACCTGCGCGAGGGGTTCAATTGCGGCTGGGTCGAGGCCGAGATGGTCAAGATCGCGTTTGACCACGTCAAGCCAACGGGTTCGTGGAGCCCCTCGGGGTCGC